>Ga0075026_100000267_pt1 | contig 20278 bp, 14 predicted proteins | sample Str012_2_FD_71392 | JGI IMG/M metagenome (GOLD analysis project Ga0075026, IMG submission 71392) | Freshwater sediment microbial communities in response to fracking from Pennsylvania, USA - Straight Creek_MetaG_SC_2012 | ecosystem: Environmental > Aquatic > Freshwater > Creek > Sediment... | reverse complement strand
ATACTTAACCTTTAGTTCCACCCGCCTGTTTTTTGCGCGGCCTTTAGTTGTCTTATTGTCGGCCAGTGGCATATCCTGCCCATGTCCGGTTGCGCGGATGCGGCTGTCTGCAATACCCTTGCTGGTAAAATATCCCTTCACCGCATTGGCGCGGTACTGGCTGAGGGCAAGGTTTTTACCGTCCTTCCCGGTATTGTCTGTAAAGCCATCAATGTCCAGTTTCAGATCGGGGTATTGTTTCAAAATATCAGCTACTGCATCAAGCGATTTAAAGGATGGCTTCAATAAGGTTGATTTGCCGGTAGCAAACAAAATATTCTGTGCTGCCACGGCTACTTTGCGGATTGTTTCCTGCTCAATAACGGGGCATCCGCCATTGGAAGCCGGGCCAGCCACAGTGGGGCATTTGTCTTCATCATCGGCTATACCGTCTTTGTCGGCATCGGGCATGGGGCAGCCGTTGTATTTTGGAAGCCCTGCAACGGTTGGGCATTTGTCATCTTTGTCTGCAATGCCGTCGCCGTCAGTATCGGGGCAACCATTAAAAATTTTAGGGCCCGCCTGTGCCGGGCAGGCATCGTCTTTATCGGGTATACCATCGCCATCGGTATCGGCGCAGCCTTTAAATATTTTTAAGCCAGCTTCCATGGGGCAGGCATCTTCTGTATCCGGTATGCCATCGCCATCACTGTCTTTTGGCGGGGCTGCAACTACGGGTGGCGCTGGTGGCAATACTTTGGGCTGTGCCGGTGCTTTGCAAGCTTTCAGCTGGCCAAATTCAATGTTCAGGCGGGTAAACAAATAACGGCCATTGTAACCAAACTGGTTGGCGCCAAACAAGAAGCGTCCACGGTTCGAATTGTCGCGGCCGGATACATAACCACCACTGGTCTTGTTTGTGGCAGATGCTACCGGGTTGGCATATACCGCCGCTGGGTCATTGCGCGGGTCAATATAAACCCTGTCGGGATATACGTCAAATATATTGTTGCCGCCAACAGACCAACTAACGCCGGGGCAGAACCGGTAAGTAAATACCAGGTCGGTTGTTATCTTGGCGCTAAAAGCCTGGTCAGTACCAAATCCTACGTCATTCCAGTAACTGCCGTCTGTTTTGGTTGAATAGGGGTCGGTGGTATTTAAGAAAATACTTTTACCCCACCTTACAGCACGGGCCAGTACGGTAAAGTTTTTCAGGGTATAGGTAAATGTTGCATTGATCTTACTGGCCGGCTGTGCATTTTCTATGCGGCCGCGCTGCTGCCGGTCGAACAGCGCTGTTTTTAAATCATTGGCCGGGTTTGAATTGGCATCGCCGCTGAGATAGGGGTTGTTTTCCGGTTTATCGATGATAGAGTTTGTTTTGATGGGGCCCACCACGCTGTTCTTGTTAAAATTGGCTGAGAGTGAGATACTGGCGTTGGCAGCACCCATCCGGAACCTGTCAGTAATTACTGCGTCAATGCCTTTTGTTTCCGTGTTCACGGCATTCGACCAGAAAGTAACGGAAGATACCGATGGATCAATTGCATAGGCCGGGTTGTTGAAAACTGAATTGGTAAGCAGCGGGTTCGATTTGCTGAAGGCCGATGACAATACAATCCGGTCGTTGATATGAATAAAATAGGCGTCGATGGTATAGGTAATGGCCCTGCCCAGTTTGCCTACAATACCGGCGGTGGCGCTGTACGATTTTTCGGGTTTTAAATCCTGCACGCCAAAGGCATTGCGCACGATGGGATTGTAATTGTTGACCGTAAACGTGTTTTGCGGAAGCCCTCCAACAAACTGGGTGGAGGTATTCTGGAAATAGCGCTGGTGCAGCGATGGTGCACGGAAGCCATTGCTTACAGATCCGCGAACCGATAATGCCGGTGTAATTTCGTAGCGGGCTGTAAACTTGCCGCTGAGGTTGGAATAAGTTTTGTCTTTTTCTGCATATGCTTCATAACGTCCGGCTGCGCCCAGCAGCAATTTGCCGAGGCTCAGTTCAAGGTCTACGTAACCCGCATATACACTGCGGTGTGCATTCAGCGCATCCCTGCTCTGGAAGCCGGGAAACACCTGGGAGCCGGAAGCGGCTACTGCTGTGTTGGCAATGGGGTTATAGTTTACCGTGCCGGGATACGGTGGAATGGGATCTATACTGTATACCCTGCCGCCGTTTACAAAAGAATTGAGTTCGCCGGAATCAATTTTAAAGCGTTCAAAACGGTATTCAGCACCAAAGGCAATATTGAAATAGTCTTTGTTCTGCAGATTGAATTTGCGGCTGAAATCGAGGTTAGTGCTGTTCTGAAAAAAACTGAGCCGGCCTGCATAAAATTCCGTTTGCGGGTGATCGTTAGCAGGCAATGAGGCATTGCCCGTGTTTTTAATGTTATAATCAATGCTATTCTGACCGGTTACATTGCTCAGCTCTGCAGTCCAGTCGCCCCATTTACCATTAATGCCTTCCAGTATAGAGTAATCTTTAATGGTGGGCGCAATTACCGGCAGAAATCCATCATAATAAAACCGCTGGCCATTGGCAATTACGGGTTGCTGGCTCATGGAGTTGGGATTGCGGCTGAACCCGGATGCTTCGCCTTTGCGGTTGCCAATACCGGCCGTTAAATAGACATCAATATTTTTTGAAAGCGGTGCACCGGCATTCACAAAACCAGAAAAATTGGTGGCGGATGAATTGCCCGCTACAATATTGTGCCGGTCATAGTTTCTTTGTTTGGCAATGATGGCATCCTGGTCAATCAGCCAGCGGCGGTAATCAACGGTACTGGCCACGCCGGTTTGGGTAGCCGGAAAAGCGCCGCCGTTGCCGAGATAAACCAATGGAATATTGTCGTTGCCGCTGCGGTTGGTAGCATCCCTGGCCAGCCACTGACCGCTTACATTCAGGTAGCTGCCATTTTTCTTCGCAAATCCGCCGCTGAAATCAATTTGTTTGTTCAGCCCGTCGTTTATTTTTGTGCCGCCATTATAAGGCATGCTGGTAAAATTTTCACCGGCAGTAGCAGAAATATTGAAGCCGGTATAATTCTTTTTCAGTACCACATTGATAACGCCAGCAATGGCATCGGAACCATACTGTGCTGCTGCGCCATCGCGCAATACTTCAATGCGGTCGATGGCGGCAACGGGTATTGCATTTAAATCGGTGCCCACTGAGCCTCTTCCAACCGATCCATTGATATTTACCAGCGCCGTATTGTGGCGGCGTTTACCATTCAGCAAAACCAGGGTCTGGTCGGGTCCCAGGCCACGTAATCCTGCGGGGTCTATATGATCTGTACCGTCTGATATGGTTTGTCTTGCACTCTGAAAAGATGGCGCCGTATAGGTGAGCATTTGCGAAAGGTCGGCCTGCGCAAATGGTTTGATATCTTTTGTACTGATGATATCTACCGGTACCGGGGTGGATATTTTACTGCGGGCATCACGTGAGCGGGAACCGATTACAACTACATTGTTCAGATCGGCAATTTCCCGGATGGTAAAGTTTTGCCCGGTGGTAGTATTGTTGCTAACAGTTACCTGGCTGGTTTGCGGAGATTGGCCCACAAAACTTACAATGATGGTATAAGTGCCGGGTGGAAGTGTAAGGGTGTAATTGCCATTGGCATCGCTGCTGGTGCCCATTTTTTTTCCTTGTACGGTTACTGAAGCACCGGTGAGCGGATTGCCATTGGCGTCTTTGATACTGCCTTTGAGGGTGCCCGTCTGGGCGCTCAGCCAATGGAAACAAAGTGTTAGCAGGATTGCAAGAATGGCGGGGCGCAGTTTACAGAGGTTCTTTCTCATGCTTAGTTTCAGTTTAATGATTATGAATGCACAAGCCATCGAAAAAAATATGGTAAAAAATTTTTTATAATTTTTTACCATATTTTCTCTCAAAATTAGCTCATTTCAGGATAACAAAAAAAAGGCTGCAATCAATAAGTTATGTAATTTCCGTTACAGCCAACTTAAAAAAATATGAATTCTGCCAAAACTTATCTTGTTTGTTGTCTTATTACAATCGTAAGTCATGTAAATGCACAAAAAGCGGTTACTCCTGCAGGTATTAATGCGTTCAGTTACCAGATCCAGAAAAAAGTGACGTGCGGTAATGGCGCAGTAGTTTCGGCACATCCGCTGGCAAGCAAGGCAGGCGTAGCTGTTTTGAAAAAGGGCGGCAATGCCTTTGATGCAGCCATTGCCACGCAGCTGGCGCTGGCCGTTGTGTATCCCGGTGCGGGCAATATTGGTGGTGGTGGTTTTATGATTGCACGATTGCAGGATGGCGAAAACATTGCGCTCGACTATCGGGAGAAAGCACCGGCCGCAGCGGGGCGTGATATGTACCTTGATGCAAGTGGCAACCCGCAAATGAACCTGAGCCAGTTTGGACATTTGGCAAGTGGCGTGCCCGGTACCATTGCCGGTTTGTTTGCTTCTTTGAAATATGCAAAACTGGCTTTTAAAACTCTGATAGCGCCTGCCATTGAACTGGCAGAAAAAGGTTTTGCCATTACTGAAAACGAAGCAAAATCGCTCAATGCTTCAAAAGCGGCTTTTGAAAAATACAATACCATTCGCCCGGTTTTTGTGAAAGATATACTGTGGAAAGCAGGCGACACACTGGTGCAGAAAGATTTGGCGGCAACGCTGAAACGTATCCGTGATTTGGGGCAGAAAGGATTTTATGAAGGTGAAACGGCCCGCCTGATAGTGGAAGAAATGCAGCGTGGCAAGGGGTTGGTAACCTATGAAGATTTAAAAAATTACCAGGCCAAATTCCGTACGGTGCTTACATTTCCGTATAAAGGATTTACCATTGTTACGATGCCCTTGCCCAGCAGCGGGGGCATCATCATCAACCAGGGCATGAAGATGATTGAAGATAAAGACATTGGCAAAATGGGTTTTCAGTCTGTAGCTGCGGTGCATTTAATGGTGGAAGCAGAACGGCGTGCCTATGCAGACCGCGCCGCATTTATGGGCGATGCTGATTTTGTAAAAGTGCCGGTGAAGAAGCTGACCAGTGATGCCTATATTAAAGAGCGCATCAGCGATTTTGACCCCGCCAAAGCCGGCAACAGTATTAGCATAAAAGAAGGCAATATTAACCCCGAGAGCGAAGAAACCACGCACCTGAGTATTATCGACAAATTTGGCAACGCCATTTCTATTACCACTACTTTAAACGGTGGTTATGGCAGTAAAACAGTAACGGGCGGCGCTGGTTTTTTGCTCAACAATGAAATGGATGATTTTAGTGTAAAACCCGGGGTGCCCAATATGTATGGTGCCGTAGGCGCAGAAGCCAACGCCATTGCGCCCAATAAGCGCATGCTCAGCAGTATGACGCCGGCCATTGTTTTAAAAAATAGCAAACCTTATATCGTATTGGGTACGCCCGGCGGAACCACCATACCTACATCGGTTTACCAGACACTGGTAAACATTCTAGAATTTAACCTCAGTACAGAAGATGCCGTATGGAAGCCCAAGTTTCACCACCAGTGGAAGCCCGATGAAATATATGTGGAGAAAGGATTTCCGGAGGCCATTATTGAGCAGCTGAAAACGATGGGTTACAAAGTTTCTGTACGCGAGCAGATTGGCCGTACCGAAGTGATCAAAGTACTGCCCAATAAAAAATTTGAAGCGGTTGCGGATAACCGTGGCAACGATGCCGCAGAAGGTTTTTAAAAAACAACCCGCAGTAAAAAATATTGTATGACCATTGAAGCCACTTTCCTGTCCACGGCCATCAAACGCCTGGCCTACTACAAGCAGCTGGGCGATAATACGTTTGCACAACTGGATGAAGCGGCTTTTCATTATCAACCCAATAAAGCCAGCAACAGCATTGCCATGATTGTTCAGCACCTGAACGGCAATATGCGCAGCCGCTGGACCCATTTCCTTACAGAAGACGGTGAAAAGGAATGGCGCAACCGTGACACAGAATTTGAAATACGTGCTTACAGTAAGGCACAAGTGCTGGACCTTTGGGAAAAGGGCTGGCAATGCATGTTTGATGCATTGAATGCATTGAAGGAGGAAGACCTTTTAAAGACCATTTATATCCGCTCCGAAGCACTTTCAGTGGTGGATGCCATCAACCGCCAGCTGGCACATTATCCGTATCATGTGGGGCAGATAGTGTATTTGGGCAGATGGGTAAAAGACAATCAATGGCAAAGCCTTTCCATACCAAAGGGAGCATCAGATGCTTTCAACCAGCAAATGAAAAATAAGCAGTAAATGCTACAGTTTTGTTTGCAAAAACCGTAGTTAGGGCCTATCTTGGCGAAGTTTATTTTTCCCATCCAACCTCCTCTGCAAATTAGCCGTCTCTTGTTACAAACCCTCAACCTTCAGTATGAAAAGTATTTTTCTTGCAGCATTATTGTGCTTATCTCTTTGTGCAGGCGCACAACTTCATTGGGCTATAAAAGCAGGCGGTCAATTCAATACAGCCAGTTATAAAATGGATGGCGCTAAACTGGATGCCAGTGGCATTGCCGGGTTTAATGCAGGTGTTCTCACCAAAGTTTATTTCGACGATAAAGTTGCTTTTGTAAGCGGGTTTTTGTACAACACCCGGGGCTTTACGGTGACCGATACTGTTGGCAAACCCCGTAAAACATACCACCTGAACTATGCGGAGATTCCAATCTTTTTGCAGGTAGATTTGTCGTCCAAAAAAGGAGCGGGGTTTTACTGCAAAGCAGGTCCTTCACTGGCTATAGGCATCGGTGGAAAACAGCAGTACACCGATATGAATGGGATGCGTGTGCGCAGCAAAGCCATAATGAGCGTCACCGGCAATCATTTCGGGCTTTTTGATGCATCATTGAATGCAATACTGGGCTATTCCATGAACCAAAAATTATTTGCGGAACTTGGCTATGCCTATGGTATTGGCAATATCAACAATGACCCTGCCGGCGCCAATATTAAAACGAGATCGCTTTCGCTGAGTGTTGGTTATTATTTAAGGTAAACTCCGCCGTTTATTTTTTGCAATAAACATCAGAAGCTTCTACCGGGTATTTTTCATCCAGGTTTACGTTGTTGAAACTTTTTTTGCCGCCCCAGGCAAAAATTTTTTCAAAAAAAGGAAGCAGCTTGTTGTTTTTTATTTTGCCCAGGAAATAAACTTCGTGCTCTTTTTCCTTCATGCCCATTTCGTACAATATGGTATCATGTTCTTTTATGCCCAGCGCATTGAAGTATTGTTTCATCCTGAAGTATTCGCACACATTGCCGCTTTCCAGGCTGCCCGCGAAATAAAAAGGCATAAACCAGCCAATGATATAGCAGCTGAACGAAATGGCTTTACCAACAATGTAAAACCTGGCTTCATAGTAGTTTGATACAGGTATTTCGTATTGCTGCATAATGGCAAGCACTTCTTTGCGGTGGTTCCATTCATCCATTTCAATCTGGCGGATAGCCAATTTTTCTGACTTGTCTTTTACGGCGCCCGCATGGCCCTGGTAAGCAAAAGAAGCTGCTTTTTCAGCAGAATAGGCTTTCTGTAGTAAGTCAATTAGCGCAGGGTGAGAAAGTTTCAAGGTGTTTTTTTTAGGGCCGGGTAATACTGATGGCAGGCAAAATTAATCATTGTGCCGTTGCAGAAGCTGCATTTTGCATAAATTTTTCAATGGCAGACTGCACCTGGTTGTTGTTTGCAATATCGGTGAGGTACAAAGCCTCATCTGGTTGACCGGCGCCCGCAAAGACGGTTCCCCGCAAATATATTTTTAAAATGGTTTCTGAACGGGAATGGTTCTTATCTGATTTTGTTATCACCACCCGTGCATTTTGTATGGCTTTCCATGGCACAAAACCAAGCTGCTTTGTCCATACCCCTTTTGGATCAAGTTTTAACTGCGGCGCTCTGTTCAGTATCGCAATGATTCCTTTTATTAGATAGACAAATCCACCCGAAGCAAACACGATTGAGATCATCACACCCATTTTTGTTCTTAGCCATAAAAGAGCCGCCGCCACAATGATGCAAATGCCCAAAACAACCGTTACCCAATTGGCGGGTTTTGAAAAATAATATTCCTGTTCATACTTGTCGGGTGCAGCGGCTTGGGTGTTTTGTGCCGGCTGAATTGCATTAATATTATAATAAGTGCCATCGGGCATCTTCAACCATTTGCTGCTATTGTACTGCCAGATTAAAAATCCGGCGATGGGGGAAAGGATGCAGCCAAAGTACAATTCCAGCAGGCCTGCAAGGCCCTTGTGGTAAGCAAGGTAATCCAGGCCGCAGATCAACAGAACGCCAATGGCTGGCAGTGCATTTACCGCAATTGCATGATTGCGCTGGCGGGCCTTTTTATCTTGTTCATCATTGCTGTATATCATATTAAGGGGTGCTTATTCCGGGATGAACAAGGATGTTCAATCCTGTTTGTATAACACCGCTTTGGCCTTTTTTATTGCGGGGGCTTTGCGTTGATTGGCAAAATCACATATTAAATTGCGGAAGCAGTAGTTTACAATTGCGCCACTTTTTTATAGAGCAACTTTTTTTCTGCTTCAGATTTTGTGATGCCGGCAGCGGCTTCATACGCTTTCCGGGCAGCCGTTTTATTGCTGGCGGCAAAAATATCCCCCATCAGGCCGTGGTACAGGTAATTTTTCTCCCATTCTTTTTTAAAAGGTGCCGTTTCAATAGCGGAAAGCGCTTTCGCCGCGCCATGCACTTTAAAAACAACCGTAAGGCGGTTTAGCAATACTACGGAAGAGGGATTGAGCGCAGCCAGCATATCATAATACTGCAGAATTTGCTGCCAGTTGGTTTGGTCAAATGATGGCGCCATACAATGTTCGCAGGCAATGGCCGCTTCAATATGGTACGTACTGACGCTGTCGCCAAATGCGGCTTTGTTCAGGTAGTCGTTTCCTTTTTCAATCAGTTTTGTATCCCATTTGCTGCGGTCCTGCCGCGACAGCAAAACAATTTCGCCCGCCGTATCGGTACGGCTGCTGATGCGGGCCGCGTGAAAACACATCAGGGCCATAGCAGCATATACTTCGGGCAATTGCGTATGCGCATTGTTGCACAACAAACCGCAGAGGTAGATGGCATGGGTGAGCAGATCTTTTCGGATCAGTTCTTCTGCATGTGTAGAGTTGTAACCCTCGTTGAACAAAAGATAGATGGTTCTTAAAACTGCTTCTGTGGATGCTTTCAACCGGGCGGGTTGCGGAAACGCCGGTTTTATTTTGTGCAGTCTGAAAAATTCTTTGGTGCGGTAAAGACGTTTCGAAATCGTGTCTTCTGAGGTAACAAATGCCCGGGCAATTTCCGTAGTAGAGAAACCACAGAGCGTTTTTAGCATCAGGGTTACCTGGTTTTCTGCCGCTATTTCGGGATGGCAACAGGCAAACATCATGCGCAGCACATCGTCGGCAATTTCATCTTCCTGCCAGAGCTTCTCAATGGAAGTAGCCAGCGTATATTCAGATTGCAGCAAGGTGCGGCCGGGGTCGCTGAAATCGATCTGACGGGAGAATTTATTTTTACGCAGAACATCAATGGCCTTGTTTCTTGCTGCGCGAAACAACCAGGCCGACGGATTATCGGGTATGCCTTTCAGTGACCATACCCGGATGGCATTGATAAATGTTTCCTGCACAGTGTCCTCCGACAATTGCAGGTTTTCAGTACCAAAGATTTTTGTTAAAACGGCCACCATTTTTCCGGCTTCGTGCCGGAAAAGCTGATCCGTAAGTTTGGTTATATCGAATGACTGGCTCACTGGATGTATAAAGTATTTAGTATAGCGTATTCAGGTATCGCGTTAACCCATGCAAAAGTATAAAGTATTATTTGCTCCTGCCTTTTGTACCTAAATCTGTCTCAACGCCGCCCTGGGTTTTGCTTCAGATCCTTTGTCTGCATACTAAATCTTCGTGTTATTGTATTTCGTCTATCTCCCTTATTTCCACCACACCGTCATTAAACGAAAGAATGGGGCAGCCTTTTGCAATTTCTACCGCCTCTCCGTAACCGACACTCTTGCAGATAAGATAGCCACCCACCATATCTTTGCCTTCCATAAAAGGCCCCTCGGTGATGGTTTTGTCCCTTCCTTTAATGGTTTTTCCCTTGGATTTTAACGGCTGGGCGCCGCCAAATTTTCCCAGCTCATTCAGTTCGGCCATCCATTGCATCCATTGCTGCATATGCGCCTGCCATTTTTCAGGCGACTGCCGGGCTTCGTTGCCAATGCCCCCCCTGAACAAAAGAAGAAAGTCTGCCATTGTTGTTTATTTGGATTGATAATAGTCAGGAACTACTGGCCAGCATGCAGGGCTATGCGATTGCCTTCTGTGTCTGTAAAAAAAGCCATGTACCCAATTTGTTCGTTGATCAATGTTTTGGGCATTAAAATTTTGCCGCCGGCCTTTTCTATTTTGTCAACAACGGTCTGTATGGTTGGATTGGCATTGAGGTACACTACGGCGCCATCCATAGAAGGCTTGTGCATTGGCCCTTTCACCAGTGCGCCGGAAACTTTACCAGAATTGCCCTGCATGTCGAAAGGGAAAGAAGTCATTTCCATACCCATCATGATATTGGTCTCCATCACAATGTCAAGGATGGTCTCATAAAATTTTTTGGCCCTGGCAGAGTCCGTTACCGGAATTTCAAACCAGTTCAATGCATTTGTTTTGGCAGATAATTTTTCCATGACAAGTTGTTTTTATTGTTTTAAAATGAAAGTTTCTTAAATGATGCTTGGTACTCAAACCTGGTGCTGGCCCGGGTATACAAAGCCGGTGCTGTCTTCCCTGGTTTTTACCTGTTTTATTTCGATGCTGGCCGATGGGACATATTCAAATTCGGGATTGTTTTTTGCAATGGCAATCGCTTCTTCAATGCTGTCTGCTTTTACGTGGTAATAGCCAACCTGTACCTGCCCATTGGTATCAATTTTTTCCGAATGCCATTTACCGGTGTTTTTGGTAATGACGAGACCCTCGCGGTATAGCGGTTGTGCTGCCAGCAACTGACCGGCTTTTTTCAGTTGTTCAATATAGATTTCGCATTTCTTTACAAAAGCCAGGTGAGCCCCGGGCGATAATGCCTTCTTGGCATCACCCGCATTGCGGATGTACAACATGAATTCTTTTTTCATTTTATATCGCTTTATTGTTTACTGCAATGGTGCAAGTGCAAAAATGCAAATACTTGGGCGGCACATCAAAAGCTTTTGTATACTAATGACGAATGGAAAAATCAAATTTGGACATGGAAAGGATTTTTTTTACGAATGCGTTTTTCCGGCAGATGTTTATCGCTTACTGTTTATCAGTCCCTGTTTTTGGATGGTAAAACTTTTAAAAGAAGGCTGAATGCTGCCGGAGTAAGGATTGTCGAGATCCCGGATGGCTTGTACACACAATGCTACCAGCACTACAAAAATAACGGGTACAAGGTAATGCGGACTTGTGTGAAAGCCATTTAAAAATCCAACCAGCATACCGATAAGCAGCGAAGAAGTCAATAAAAGTGTAATGATAAGATGTGGTGTGCGGATATCATAGGTGCTGACGATCTGGTAGAAATGGTTGTTCAGCGCATTAAACAGCGGTAGCAGCATCAGCGCCTGTTGCCGGCTTTCAGTATCTTTTTTACTGCTGTTTACAAGATATGAAAGGTAATTGCCATTCGTTGATTCTATTTCTTTTACCAGCACGGCTTCGGCGCTTGTATAATGTTCTTCAAATTTTTCCATTAATTTAAAATAAGCGATCAGGTAAATACGGGTAGTGTCTTTCATATCCGGCTGCACAAACAGGCTTTGCCTCCTGAGATTGGCCGCCGCATCTGCCGTGTTTTGTACCAGATCGAGCCTTGCTTTCATAGAATTATTGGAAGAAAGAAAAGTAAATGAAAGCAATAACGCAAAAATTCCGATGACCGAAGATTCAATTCCGGAAGCCTTCCATTGTCTTCCTTTCCGGATGTAAACGCGGCGTGCAATATAGTAGCCTGTAAAAATGGAGGCAATCAGTAAAGCCGGGTATAGAACCGTAAAATAAGCGGAATCGATAAAATGGAAAGACATGCAGTATGTTTGAGGTATACTAAAATACGAGGAATTGCCGGAATGAGACCCGGCCAGCTTTTTTCAAAGACGATACTGCAAATGCGCGGATAAATTTAAGGGTGTGAAAATTTTGTGCAGCTCAATTCTTCTATTTTTGCAACACCGGTTTATTTCAACAAGTTATTTTTTCACCAAACCCGCAGTTTATGAATCGCTCTCAATGTTTAGTATGCAGGAATATTCAATTGCAAGTTGTTTTATTACTGATTTGTTTCTGCACCGGCAGTATGGGTTTGTTAAACGCCCAGGGAAATATCCATCACCAGTCAACCCAATATGAATGGCCGGCAGACCCGCTGGTAAAAGAAAAGCTGGAACGATGGCGCGACCAGAAATTTGGCATGATCATTCATTTTGGTTTGTATGCTGTGCCGGGTATGATTGAATCATGGGCGCTTTGTTCTGAAGACTGGATTACCCGCGACAGCAGCAGCAATTACGGCGACTACAAAAAATGGTACTGGGGTTTAAAAAAAGATTTCAACCCGGTTCATTTTAACCCGGAGCAATGGGCGGCAACGGCCAAACAGGCAGGCATGCGTTACGTAGTGTTTACCACCAAACACCACGACGGGTTTTGCATGTTCGATACCAAACAAACAGATTTTAAAATCACCAATGGCCCTTTTGCCGGCAACCCAAAGGCCGATGTGGCAAAATATGTGTTTGATGCTTTCCGGAACGAAGGGTTTATGATTGGGGCGTATTTTTCGAAACCCGACTGGCATTCTGAAAACTTCTGGTGGCCTATGTATGCCACACCCGACCGAAATGTAAATTATGATATCCGCAAATTTCCCTGGCGCTGGGATAAATTTAAGCAATACACTTACAACCAGATAGAAGAATTGATGACCGGCTATGGCAAAATGGACATTCTCTGGCTCGACGGCGGTTGGGTAAGACCGTTAGAAACCGTAACCGACGAAGTGCGTTCCTGGGGTGCGGCCATACCGCCTTTCAGCCAGGAGGTAGACATTCCAAAAATTGCCGGCATGGCCCGCAAAGCACAACCGGGTTTGTTAATAGTAGATCGCACCGTGCATGGTCCTTACGAAAATTACCAGACACCCGAGCAAACCATCCCCAAAGAAAAGCAGGATCATCCCTGGGAGAGCTGCATTACACTGGGCGGTAGCTGGGGCTATACGCCAAATGAACACCTTAAATCTACGGCCACAGTAGTAAAGCAACTGATAGAAGTGGTAGCCAAAGGCGGTAGCCTGCTGCTGGGTATCGGGCCAAAACCAGATGGCACTTTGCAGGAAGAAGAAATTGTGCGGTTAAAAGAAATTGGCGACTGGCTTTCATTAAATGGAACGGCTATTTACAATACAAGAACTACCGGCAATTATGTGGATGGCAATACCTGGTTCACGCAATCCAAAGACGCTGCCACAATTTATGCGCTGGTAATCCTGCCAGAAAATGCAGCCCTGCCCGCAGTACTTGAGTGGACGGGCAACCTGCCCAAAAAAGGAAGCAAAATGAAATTGCTGCTAACCGGTGGCTACGTAAAATGGAAACTGGAGGATGGTAAGGTGAAAGTGACGCTGCCTGCTGCGGTTCAAAAAATGAATAGGGGCATACCGGCACTGGCATTTGCTTTTAGTAAAGGGTGATGGCCACTTTGTTTTTGCCCTGCCACTTAAAAAAAACTTAATGACGCTTTGATAGCGGCAATGGTATCGTTTAAATTCCTTCAAACAGGAATAATAAACGTTGCCATTTTTTTTAGCTGTATATCAATGAATAAGCAGACACTATCCACTGTGTGCGGCCAACACTGAAGAATGATTTCTACCGGCAAAGTTTTTAAACACTTTTTTTTACAGCAGCCGGCAGGATGGGCTTAACCCATTCAGGAAAGCGGCCGGTTTATTTGATGTTTGTTTATTCCCTACTTTCGCTATTATACTTCTGAATGGTTAGCCGCAAAACCTATCCTGTTTTTTTAACCATGCTTTGCTATTGATATCAATCCCGGATTTTAGAATCATTTTAAATCAAGAACATGAAACTCAAATGGCGCATCGCCCTGCTGGCGGCAATCGTTTTTTCACCGGATGTTTTTTCACAGGCAAAACCAGTGGCCCCCCCAAAACCCGTGCTGCCGGTACCCAGTGCTAGTCAGCTGGCCTGGCATAAGATGGAAACCAATGCATTTATCCATTTCACCACCAATACATTTACCGGGCTGGAATGGGGCAATGGAGATGAAAAAGAAACCGTGTTCAATCCAACCGCGGTTGATGCGGGGCAGTGGGCAAAAACATTGCAGGAGACCGGTTTTAAAACCATGATCCTAACCTGCAAACACCACGATGGCTTTTGTTTATGGCCCAGCAAATACACAGAGCATTCCATCAAAAATAGTCCGTATAAAAAAGGTAAAGGCGATATCGTTCGCGAAGCCAGTGATGCCTGCAAAAAATATGGATTGAAATTCGGCGTCTATCTTTCTCCCTGGGATAGAAACCAGGCTACCTACGGCAAGCCCGAATACATTACTTATTACCGCAACCAGTTAAAAGAATTGTTTACACAATATGGACCCATTGTTGAAATGTGGTTTGATGGTGCCAATGGCGGCAATGGCTATTACGGTGGTGCAAAAGAAACAAGAAAGATTAACGGGGCAACATATTACGACTGGCCAAAAACATTGGACATGATTCGTGGCATTCAACCCAATGTTGTTTTCTTCAGCGATGCCGGTCCGGGTGTACGCTGGGTAGGCAATGAAAGCGGCCTTGCCGGTGAAACCAACTGGAACAGCATCAGCACCGATACCATTTTTGCAGGTAAACCAAATGTTGAGAAATTACTGAATACAGGTTCGCCCGATGGCAACAAATGGATTCCGGCAGAAGTGGATGTCTCCATTCGCCCGGGTTGGTTTTACCATGCAGCCGAAGATGAAAAAGTGAAAACACCCGAGCGTCTTTTTGAAATCTACCTTACTTCCGTTGGCCGTGGCTCTACACTTTTGCTAAACATACCGCCCGATAAACGTGGTCTGTTCAATGAAATTGATGTACAATCACTCAAAGGCTTCCGCGAATTGCTGAACAAAACATTTGCCGATAACCTGGCAAAAGATGCAGTGGTTACTGCAAGCAGTTACAGGGGTAAATCAAAAGCCTATGCACCCGCAAACATTACAGACGGCAAAGAGCATACCTATTGGGCCACCGACGACAATATAACCACGGGCAGTGTTGAAATTGCGCTTGATAAACCCGCCATTGTACAATACATCACCCTGCAGGAATACATACAACTGGGTCAGCGGGTAAAATCTTTTACGGTGGAAGTATGGAAAGACAATGCCTGGCAGCAGGTTGCTTCCGCCACCACCATCGGCTATAAAAGAATCCTGAAAATAACGCCCGTAGAGACCAGTAAAATAAAAATCAGTATCACGGATGCAAAAGCATGCCCGGTGATTTCTAATGTTGAAATATATTAATTCTATGAACCGTTTTGTTTTTTTATGCTTGCTAACCATTGCCCACTCCAGGGCATTGCCGCAGAGCAGCAGTCCGGCATTTCGTAACCCCGGTTTGCCGGTGCAGGCCAGGGTAAATGATTTGTTGGAGCAGCTAACCCTGCCAGAAAAAATTTCTTTACTGGGATACAACAGCAAGCCGGTCGATCGCCTGGGCATACCCGCCTACAACTGGTGGAATGAAGCACTGCACGGTGTTGCCAGGGCGGGCCGGGCAACGGTATTTCCGCAGGCCATTGGCATGGCGGCTACTTTCAATGATGCCTTGTTGCAGGAAGAAGCCGGCATCATTTCTACCGAAGCACGGGCCAAATACAACCTGGCCGTGGCGCAGGACAGGCACCTGCAATACATGGGCCTTAGTTTCTGGTCGCCCAATATTAATATCTTTCGTGATCCGCGCTGGGGGCGTGGGCAGGAAACCTATGGCGAAGATCCTTTTCTTACGGCTACTATGGGCGTGGCTTTTATCAGGGGTTTACAGGGTAATGATGCCCGTTACCTGAAGACATCTGCTGCAGCGAAACATTTTGCAGTGCACAGCGGGCCAGAAGCGGGCCGTCATACTTTCAATGCCATTGTGGACGAAAAAGATTTGCGGGAAACATATTTGTATGCATTTAAAAAACTGGTAGATGCCGGTGTTGAATCGGTGATGTGTGGTTATAACCGCGTTAATGGTGAACCCTGCTGCACCGGGCAAACTTTGCTGCAATCCGTTTTGCGGAATGAATGGAAGTTTAAAGGCCATGTGGTAACCGATTGCTGGGCGCTGGAAGATGTATGGCTAAGGCATAAAGCGCTGAGCAATTCGGTGGAAACCGCGGCAGCGGCCATCAAAGCGGGCGTAAACCTCGATTGCAGCAAACTGTTGCAGGATGATGTGATGAAGGCCATCGATCAGAAATTGCTGACGGTAACTGAAGTAGACAGCGCCCTGGCAGGCATCTTAAGAACACAGTGCAAACTCGGTTTCTTTGATCCGGCCGGCAGCGGCCCCTATGGCGGATATGGTGCAGACAGTATTGCTTCGGCATGGCACATCAACCTGGCCAGAACCGCGGCACAGCAAAGCATGGTGTTGCTGAAAAACAGCCATCAACTTTTGCCGCTTACTAAAAAACAATACGGAGCCATTATGGTGCTGGGCCCCAACGCAGCTTCGCTGGATGCGCTGGTAGGAAACTATCATGGTGTTAGCAGCAAGGCCGTCAATTTTGTGGAAGGTATTACCGCAGCAGTAGATGCAGGCACGCGGGTGGAATATGATATGGGTTGCGATTATGCTGACACCGTGCATTTTGGCGGTATCTGGGCCGCAGGCAATGCCGATGTTACTGTGGCCGTGCTGGGCCTTAGCCCGGTATATGAAGGTGAGGAGGGGGATGCATTCCTGGCACCGGGCGGGGGCGATAGAAAAAGTTTAAGCCTGCCCGTTAGTCATATTGCTTACCTGAAAGCATTGAGAAAAGGCAGCAAAAAGCCAATCATAGCAGTTATTACCGCCGGCAGTGCGGTTGACATAGCAGCCATTGAACCCTATGCCGATGCCATTATACTTGCATGGTACCCGGGAGAGCAGGGAGGGAGTGCATTGGCCGATATTTTATTTGGCAATGTATCGCCAGCCGGACGCCTGCCCGTTACTTTTTACAATTCCATTGCCGACTTACCCGCTTATGACAATTATGCTGCAAAAGGACATGGCTACCGCTATTACGATGGCAAAGTGCAATACCCTTTTGGCTATGGCATGAGTTATACTTCGTTTGCGTATGAATGGAATAAAATGCCGCTGAAAACAATGGCATTGAAGGACAGCATATCGTTTTCTGTTAAGATCAGCAATACCGGCAATTATGACGGAGATGAAGTGGCGCAGGTTTATGTACAATACCCTGCAGGCGAACGCATGCCAATCAAAGAACTGAAAGCATTTAAACGGGTGCACATCGGTAAAGCCGGCGCAGCCGTGGTTGATTTTAAGATACCGGTTACGGAATTGCAGAAATGGGATTTGCAGAAACAACAATGGAAATTGTACAGTGGCAATTATACCATTGCAGCGGGGTCGGATTCAAAAGATGAAAAACTGAAGGCAACCGTTGCCGTAAAATAATAAAAGCCCGCCGCGTAGTTGCGGGAAAAAGTATACAATAAGATGTGCAGGAAAATAATTGCTTTATCAATATCGATGCTGCTGTTGTTTGAAGCAGCTTCCGCAAAACCAGGTGCAGACAGCATTCCTTCTTATACGCAATTTGTGGACCCGTATATCGGCACTGGTTTTCACGGACATGTTTTTATGGGCGCCAATATACCTTTTGGTGCGGTTCAGCTGGGCCCGGTTAATTTATCAGAAGGCTGGGACTGGTGTTCGGGCTATCATTATTCAGATTCCACTATCATCGGGTTTTCGCATACGCATCTCAGTGGTACTGGTATCGGCGACCTGGGAGATATACTGCTGATGCCCGCTACCGGGGAGGTTTTTACCGGCAAGGGTTCCATTAAGAACCTGGCATCCGGCAACACCTCTTTGTTTTCTCACAAAGAAGAAACTGCCCGGCCAGGCTATTACAGTGTACGGCTGCAGCGTTACAATATAGAAGCAGCGCTTACTGCGTCTGCGCGGGTGGGCTTTCACCGCTATACTTTTCCGGCATCGGAATCAGCCCATATTGAGATTGATTTGGTGCAGGGCATCGGCTGGGACAAGCCCGTGGATACCTATATCAAACAACTCAATGATTCCACCATTGCGGGTTACCGGTTTTCAAAAGGCTGGGCAACAGATCAGCGCATCTATTTTACAGCAGTTTTTTCGAAACCGTTTCAACGGCTCACGCTTTACAAAAACAATACGCCGGAAGCAGGCACTGTTCTTATGGGAGACAGCGCAAAGGCGGTAGCGCATTTTTCAACAAAAGCCGGAGAAACGATACAGGTTAAAGTGGGCATTTCTCCGGTAAGCATGGACAATGCCATGGCAAATATACAGGCTGAAATACCCGGTTGGGATTTTGAAGGCGTACGCATGGCTGCCAATGCCGCCTGGAACCAGGAACTCAGTAAAGTGGCCATTGAAACCAGCAATGCAGACAGCAAGCGTATTTTTTATACGGCTTTATACCATACAATGATAGCACCCTCTGTTTTCAACGACAGTAATGGTGATTACTATGGTACGGATAAACAAGTGCACCCGCATGCAGCGTTTACCAACCTTACTACATTTTCTTTGTGGGATATTTACCGGGCAGCGGCGCCCTTGTTTACCGTACTGCACAACGAGAAAGTAAGTGATGTCATCAATTCTATGCTGGCCATTTACCAGCAACAGGGGCGTTTGCCGGTTTGGCATTTAATGGGCAACGAAACCAATACCATGCCGGGCAACAGTGCCATAGAAATTGTTGCCGATGCTTACGGGAAAGGCATCAAAGGATTTGATACCGCACTGGCCTACGAAGCAGTGAAACAAACCGCCATGCTGGATTTGCGCGGTTTGAATTATGTAAAGAAATACGGGTATATACCTGCAGACAGTATGGTAGAATCGGTAGCCATGGGCCTTGAGTATGCCATTGCCGATGCCTGTATTGCGCAAATGGCAAAGCACATGGGCCGGCAGGATGATTACCTGTATTTCAGCAAAAGAGGGGCTTACTATAAAAATTATTTCGATAGTACAACCGGCTTCGTACGTGGAAGGGTAGCCGAAAATAAATGGCGTGAGCCTTTTAGCCCGTTTGTATCGCGGCACATGAAAGACGATTTTAGTGAAGGCAATGCCTGGCAATATACCTGGCTGGTGCCGCAGGATGTGGAAGGGCTGCTGCAAATGCTGGGTGGCGAGAAAAAATTTGTAGCCAAACTGGATTCTTTGTTTACCCAAAAAGGCGGGATGGGCAAAGAAGCTTCCGCTGATATTACGGGCCTCATCGGGCAATATGCACATGGCAATGAGCCTGGCCACCACATTGCTTACCTGTATATGTTTGCCGGTCAGCCATGGAAAACAGCCGATAAGATTCGCTATATACTGGACAGCCTTTATTCCACCAAACCCGATGGCATCTGCGGAAACGAAGATGTGGGCCAGATGTCGGCCTGGTATATCTGGAGTGCGCTGGGGCTCTACCCGGTAAACCCCGCCAACGGGGTATATGTTTTTGGCAGTCCCATCGTAAATGAAGCCAGCATCCGATTGGCAGGGCATCAGCCATTTCATGTGTTGGTTAAAAACAATAGCCCACTTAATAAATACATACAACGGGTTAGCCTAAACGAAAAAAGACTCAACCGATCCTTTCTGCTGCACGAGGAAATAATGAATGGCGGCGAGTTGCTGATTGAAATGGGGCCCCGGCCATCAACCACCTGGGGAACGGCCATGGATAGCCGCCCGTATTCCCAAAGAAAGTAAAAGCAATCATTTTTCGTATACAGCGGCTACCAATCTTAAAAACTATCCCGCAATTCATCTTAAAGCAACCTCCGGAACGGGGGCTTCCATTGCCAGCTGTGTAAGCAAAGCAGCGGCCACCGGGCTCAGACGCTTAGCATTTTTTTAACTTTTTTTCCTGGGTTGATACTTTTTTAACTGAAGTTGATTGTTTGTTATCAACGCTTT
>Ga0075026_100000266_pt1 | contig 20301 bp, 14 predicted proteins | sample Str012_2_FD_71392 | JGI IMG/M metagenome (GOLD analysis project Ga0075026, IMG submission 71392) | Freshwater sediment microbial communities in response to fracking from Pennsylvania, USA - Straight Creek_MetaG_SC_2012 | ecosystem: Environmental > Aquatic > Freshwater > Creek > Sediment... | reverse complement strand
GGCTTTGTCTGTAGTAGCAGTATATTCAATTTTTAATCCATTGTCCATCATGAGCGTATAAACAACCTGGACTTTCAGGTTTCCTGGAAAGCCTTCTTCTCCATCTACACTTTCATAATTCAATTGGAGCGAAGAACTGCTGTCGCCCGGTATTGGAATGGCATTCCAAACTCTCTTATCGAATCCTTTCAGGCCACCGTGAAGGGAATTGGGGCCATTGTTGACCGCCAGCGTGTATATTTTACCATCGAGCGAAAATTTCGCATGTGCGATCCTGTTACCATAGCGACCAACCGAAGCTCCGATATAAGGATTATTTTTTTGGAGGTAGCCTGATAAAGAGTCGAAACCCAGCACCACATCGCCTTTCACACCGTTCCTGTCCGGCACCAAAATGGTGGTGATTGTGCCACCATAATTTAATATTTTAACCACCATTCCCGAGGGATTGGTGAGTGTGTACTGATAAACTTCTTTTCCATCTACCTGCCCAAAGGGCTTTTGATCTATCGGGAAAGCGTGTTGAACCAGTCCAGTATCTTTCTTTTCTTCTTTCTGTTCGGGGGTTGGACCGCAGGACGCATAAATGATACCTACAGCGATCATGGTCATGCAAAAAAAGAGATGCTTTTTCATTGACGGCAATATTTTAGGTCATTGAAATTCTATTGGCGAAAAACCAATCGCCGTTTCCTTCAATTCTTTGCAATTTAGTGCGCTGGGGTCAAACCCGCCATCAATAATTTAATTTGATATCTGTAATCTTTTGTGGAAGCCAAACCTGCATCGGATCCGCGCTACGGTTACACCACACAAAATATGGGATAGCCGTCACCGTTTGAGTACCAGTCACAACTGACATTCCATCCGCACCGGCCGTCAATACCGGTAATGTTGCCTGTATCGTAACAATTCCCCCCAGCAGATCTTTTTGGAAACCATTGCTGGTAAAATGTGCGGCTGGTGGTACGAGGATATTCCATGCTTTACCCTGGTTATCCGATGCCTCGACACAATATATGAGCGGACCACGCTGCAAAGCCACCCGGCCTGCATCAGCTTTCACCTCTTCTTTGGCTGCCACCAGTTTTACCGGCATCGGAAGATTCAACAAAACCTTGTCACCTTTCTTCCATTCTCTCCGGATCACTGCATATCCTTTTTCGATGGTATAGGACGCCACTTTTCCATTAACCTGGAGACTAATAGTTGAAACTTCTTTATCCAGAAAATAATAAAGATCACCGGGAACCGGTTTCCCTTGTACCCAACCCGGAATACGAATGTGAAGATCCCAGGTTGATTTCTTTTCTGGTGAAACATTCACCTGGATCATTCCATCCCATGGATAATTAGTTTGTTGTTCGATTTCAACTGCCGACTTGCCGATGGCAACATTTGTTTTATTTCCGACAAACAAATTAACCCAAACTCCATTATCGTTGCGGCTGTAAATATAGTTTCCCAATGATGAAACAAGACGGGCAATATTGGCCGGACAACAAGCAGTACCGAACCATTCGCTTCTACTGTAGTTACCCGGAGATGCAAGTGGGTTTCCATAGAAAAAAAGATCGCCGTTGAGTGAAAGTCCATCTAATGCCGCATTGTAGAGACTGCGCTCGAGTATGTCGATGTACTTGCTTTCGCCCGTTAGTAAATTCATTCGCTGGTTCCACAGCACCATTCCAACTGAAGCGCAGGTTTCACAGTAAGCATCAACGTTAGGCAGGTCGTAGTCGGTCGTAAATCCTTCGTTGTTGCCGGAAGAACCAATGCCGCCGGTCACGTACATATTTCGGTATACAACATCTTCCCAAACCCTCTCCATCGCTTTTAGGTAGTCGGGATCCTGTGTAACAGCGGCTACATCCGCTGTTCCTGTGTACAGGTACATGGCACGTACCGCATGTCCTTTTATTTTATCGGCCTGTTTCACCGTCTTATCATCCTGGTAATATTCATGTGAGCGGGGATCGGTCCAGGCAGGACTGTATCCATAGTTATGCCCTCGTTGTTCAAGGTACCAGGTCGCGAGCTTCAGGTAACGGTCATTGTTGGTTAGATGATATAATTTCATCAATGCGAGTTCAATCTCTTCGTGACCACTCACCCAATGATTTCCAGCCAACCGGAAAGTTGAATCGATATGATTCGCAAGGCGGATCGCCACATCCAACAGTTTACGCTTACCCGTGGTATTGTAATAGGAAACCGCAGCTTCAATTAGGTGCCCCGCATTATAGTCTTCGTGCTTTTCAATATCGGTCCACCGCTTGCTGATATCTCTCAATTGGAAATAAGTATCGAGATAGCCGTCTGGCATTTGTGCGGCCGCCACTTTATCAATCCATTCATCCGCCTTTTTTTCCATGGCAGCGTCGGGATGATTGCGGAGCGAATAGGCCATTGCCTCCAGTGCCTTGTACACATCGGAATCGTCGTAATAAATTCCCTCATGCTTCCCGGTTTTTGCAGCTGCCCTTTCAAAATTTCGGATGCGTGGTGTCTTAACCTCGGTGTAGTTGATGCAGGCTTGCAGCGTCACGGTAGAAACCTTATCCATCCTCGGCTTCCAGAATCCGTCATCGATCTTTACATTAGCAAATCCAACCGGCTGAAGTGAGCTACCAGGTTGTTGCCGGGCGTACAGAACCAGACTTTCGCACAATACCAGTATCAGGATCAAATATTTTCTATCAAACTGTTTCATTAAGATTTTATTTTTATTTTGATCATTGTAAACGAGTGAGCAGGGAATGAATATGTAAAATGATCCCCGGTTATTGGAAAACCTGCAGATGATGTTTTTACTTTTTGATTATCCGCCGAATTTTCATCCATCATGTTGCCTGAATTAACCGTAAATGCGGTTCCCTGTGCTGCCAGTTTTCCCGTTTCATTCTGAATGGCTGTCTCGACCGGTTTATCCTGGCTACGGTTGACTACATTGATGATCAGCTCTTCCGTCTGTGGATTGTAAACAGATGAAACATCCAGGTAGGGAACCTGTTTGTAATCGCCTGCATCATATTGATCGCATTGCACAAAGGTTTGTAGCGACTGACCATGACAGTTAGTGGCGAATAGCTGCAAAGGATAATAAATGGTTTGGAGCCACAACTTATCCTTCGTGATCATCATCGGCGCAATCACATTGACAAGCTGGGCCATATTGGCCATCTTCACAGTATTTGCGTGCCTCAGGAAGGTATTCAGGTACATGGCGACGACCAGCACATCCTCCAGGTTATAATGCTCTTCAAGTTTAGTCTCATTAAATGCGCGATACCACACATTGTACTCATCGAAAGCAATGTAAATAGGTTTTTGAACTTTGTATTGCAGTCTAACCTGGTCAATCAATCCTTCGGTAACACGAATAATATCTTCCACGCGGGTCGTAATCGCCATAAATTTATTATGATCCTTCTCGTAATTGCCCGAGTAATGATGCAGGGAAATATAATCGATCTGATCGCGGAGGGTAGTAAGCACGGTTTTATTCCAATTGATCCAATCCGCTCCGTAATTGCTGGAACCAGAGGCGATGAGTTTTATGCTTTCATCTGACCATTTCATGAGTTTTGCGGCTTCTAGTGCGAACTTGCTATAGTCCTCTGCGCTACGATGTCCCATCTGCCAGGGGCCGTCGATTTCATTACCAAGACCCCAGTATCTAACGCGATACGGTTCGGGATGTCCATTCTTCGCTCGCAAATCGGAAAAATAAAAACCGGTCTTGGCATTGCAGTATTCTACCCAATTCCTTGCCTCATCCCAACTGCCGGTTCCAAGATTTACACAGATATAAGGTTCCGTTCCAGTAGAAGCAGCAAATTTCATAAACTCATCCGTGCCGACAATATTGCTTTCTGTATCGCCCCAGGCAAGGTCTTTTCTCTTAGGTCTGCTGTCTTTCGGACCCACACCATCAAGCCAATGATATCCCGAAGAAAAATTACCACCAGGCCAGCGGATGTTGGTTACGCCCAGGTTTTTTGTGGCATCGATGACATCTTTTCTGAATCCGTCGGCATTGGCTTGTGCAGAAGTTGGCTCATAAATTCCTCCATAAATGCAACGCCCAAGATGCTCGGTGAAATTGCCATAGAGAAGATTGTCTATCTCCCCGATCTTCCTTTCCGTATCTATTTTTATTTTTGCTTTGAGGGCTTGGGATATTGCTGTTGGGATGAAGATTACTGAGATGAAAAGAAGAACAAGAATTCGCTTCATATGTTTTGCTTGAAAGGTTCGTGCTTTAAAATTCTGGGGATTCTAGTGACAAAGGATTATTACAATTCTATATGTTTTCTAAAAATACGAATCCTTCGGCTTCGTTCAAGACTCTTGACTAGCGACTCCAAACTCCCGATTGCTAAACCACCTGGAATCCAAAGGCATAAGGATCATCTTCCGAATCGATGGTGATGGTATTGCGACCGTAAATCTTCGCCCACCCTTCCACACTGGGAATAATCGCCGATTTTTCGGCCACGCTCGTTAAGGCCTCTATTCTACCCTTAAATGTTGAACCGATTATGCTTTCATGAATGAACTCATCTCCCTTTTTCAATTTGCCTTTGGCAAACCACTGCGCCATTCTTGCAGATGTACCGGTGCCACAGGGAGAGCGATCAATGGCTTTGTCACCATAAAACACTGCATTCCTTGCAGATGAAGTAGGATTGATCGGTTGACCTGTCCACAATACATGCGAGCATCCATGGATCGTCGAATCTTCCGGGTGAATAAATAAATGCTCTTCATTTATTTTTTTCCGCAATATCCTGCTCCAGCTTATCAATTGATCTGCTGAGAAATGTTCCAGTCCGGGAAAGTTTTCCTGCCTGTCAATGATGGCATAAAAATTTCCTCCATACGCAACATCAATAGAAAGTTTGCCGAATGGCGGAAAGTCCAATGCGATTGCTTCTTCAGCGAGAAAAGAAGGAACATTAGTGAGTTTTACACTCGATACTTTACGAACAGACCCCTCACGGGCGGATTCTTCGTATTCTATCATCACCAGTCCGGCAGGTGTTTCCATACGTACTCTACCCGGAATCGCCGGATTAATCAACCCTTCTTCAATGGCGATGGTGATGGTACCGATGGTTCCGTGTCCACACATAGGGAGGCAGCCGCTGGTTTCAATGAATAGCACCGCTACATCATTTGCGGGATCATGTGGCGGATACAAAATACTTCCGCTCATCATATCGTGACCGCGGGGTTCAAACATCAATCCTTTGCGGATCCAGTCGAATTCCTTTAAGAAATGTTGCCTTTTCTCGCTCATCGTTTTTCCTTCAAGCGAAGGACCTCCGGCAGCAACGAGGCGAACAGGATTACCACAGGTATGCGCATCGATGCAGTTGAATGTAAAAGCTGATCCCTGTTTTATTAGTGAGGATCCGGGAAATTTGCTGATCGGAAGATCGGGCATATCGTAAAATCGGAAATGAAAGAATAATAAATGCTCGGGATGATTCATCAACCCACCAATTCCCATCGATAGTAGTGTGAAGGATGATGAATATTAACCAGCATTGAAGTTAGTAACAATTCCCCGAATTTATTTTCGCATCGTCTTGCAAACGCAAAATGACTATTCCCGTAAATTTTGTGGATACATAGACGGTTATTATTTTTTGCAACAAGTCGTCGTTGCTTTACATTTGTTTGACTCCTTCAAAAATAATGATCCAATGAAAAGAAGAGATTTTATCAGGCTTTCAGCATTCAGTACGGCTCTATTGGGTGTTCCGTTTATTGCAGGCTGCCATTACAAACCAGGGAATGCGGTGATCCTGCAACCAGTTTTTCTCGTTCATATTATGGATAAAAAATCTTTATTGGAAACGGGTCAGCAATATTTGAAACAGGTGCCGGATGAAGCGAGTGCCAACAAACTCGAAAAGCTACTAATGGATAACAGTGCACTTACAGGTTCCGCAGATGCCGAATCGGTCCACAATTATTTTTCGAAAAAAACGGCCGATGATTTTGCCAATAAACAAACAGTAGTTGTAGACGGATGGGTACTTTCGGCAACAGAAGCCCGTCAGTGCGCTTTGTTTTCCCTTGCCGAAAGCTGATTATAAGAATCCACATGCTTCCCGATTCTCTTTCAAATTTTTCAAATTCAATCTTATGCATGTAGACGCCAGGAACCTGGAAAACAACTCCGTTATTGAGGGAGACATTTGTATCATTGGCGCAGGTGCGGCGGGTATTAGCATGGCCATGGAATGGAACAATAAAAAGCAAAAGATCATTTTGCTTGAAGGCGGCGGTTTCGAATATGATGATAAAGTTCAGGAACTTTATGCAGGCAAAACGACCGGCATTCCTTATTTCCCGTTGAAAGCCATACGTCTCCATTATTTCGGCGGAACGACCGGCCACTGGGCTGGGTTTTGTGCTCCTTTTGATGAAATCGATTTTAAAAAGAGAGATTGGGTACCACATAGTGGATGGCCCATCACAAGAAAAGATCTTGACCCTTTTTATGAGCGCACACATTCTTATGTAGACCTTGGGCCTTATGAATACAGTGCAGACTATTGGTTGAAACAAATTCCCGATTCCAAATTGCTTCCGCTCAATGAAAAAATAGTTTGGAATAAGATGTGGCAGTTCAGTCCGCCCACGCGTTTCGGGAAAAAATTCAGGGATCCCGTGGTTCAATCGAAGAATATTCACCTGTACACCTATGCCAATGTGACGAATATCAAAGCTAACGACCATATATCCACGATTCGCGAAGTGACGATAAAAAATTATGCAGGCAAAGAGCATATTGTAAGGGCAAAATATTTTGTGCTGGCCTGTTGTTCGGTTCAAAATGCCAGGCTGTTGCTTGCTTCTAATCAGCAGGCACCAAAAGGTCTTGGCAATGACAATGACCTGGTGGGAAGATTTTTCATGGAACACCTGGAAATGAAATCGGCTGAGCTCTGGTTGGCCGAACCAGACGCGATGAAATTTTATCTTTGGTCCATGACGGGTGGTACGCGGGCCCGCGCAGAACTCGCCATCAGTGAAGAACAGCAAACGGAACATAAAATATTGAATGGAACGGCTTCGATGGTTCCGTTGAGCCAGGGAAGGCACATGAAGCCCTTCATAGATATGTACCAGCATGTAAAAGATTCAACAGATTTCAAGACCATTCGCGACACAACGAAGCACGAGGAGGAAGACAAATCCACCCGCGATATCGCTTATATGCTGCATACCAGGATAGAGCAATCTCCTAATCCCAATAGTCGCGTCACCCTTGACACGGAAAAAGATTCGTTGGGTATGCCGCGTGCTTCCCTTAATTGGGATCTGACACCATTGGAAAAAAGAAGTATGCGCAAGATTTATGAAATCATTGGACAGGAATTAGGACGCGCATCCAAGGGAAGAGTGCGGTTGCTGGATTATTTAAGGGATGAGCAGGATATGAGCTGGCCAAAATCAACCGGCGGGGGTTGGCATCATATGGGAACAACCCGTATGAGCGACGATCCTAAACATGGAGTTGTTGACGCTAACTGTAAGGTATACGGGGTCGATAATTTATTTGTCGCAGGATCATCTTGCTATGTAACCGCTGCTGCGCCCAATCCGACATTGACGCTGATTGCATTGACACTCCGCCTATCTGATCACCTGAAAAAAATGGCCTGAATTTATCCATCGATGAACCGTGGCGATTAGTAACAATTCTATTTAATTACTTAAACGCGATAAATAATATGCATGTGGACGCCAGGGATCTGGAAAACAATTCCGTCATTGAAGGAGATATCTGTATTATCGGTGCCGGTGCAGCGGGAATTAGTATGGCTATGGAATGGAATAACAAAAAACAAAAAGTCATACTGCTGGAAGGCGGCGGGTTCGAATATGATGACAAGGTGCAGGAGCTGTATGCAGGAAAATCTACAGGGATTCCCTATTTCCCACTCAAAGCAATCCGACTCCACTATTTTGGAGGAACGACTGGTCACTGGGCCGGGTTTTGTTCGCCTTTTGATGAAATTGATTTTAAGAAAAGAGATTGGGTACCTCATAGCGGATGGCCCATCACAAGAAAAGACCTTGATCCCTTTTACGAGCGCACACATCCTTATGTAGACCTGGGTCCATATGAATACGGTGCAGACTATTGGCTGAAACAAATTCCAGATGCAAAACTGCTTCCGCTGAATGAAAAAATAGTTTGGAATAAGATGTGGCAGTTCAGTCCGCCGACACGATTCGGTACAAAATTCAGGGAACCCATCGTGCAATCGAAAAATATTCACCTGTATACTTATGCCAATGTTACCTATATTAAAGCGAATGATCATGTTTCCAGGATTCATGAAGTAACGGTGAAAAACTATGCAGGTAAAGAACATACTGTAAGGGCAAAATATTTTGTACTTGCCTGTTGTTCGGTTCAGAATGCGAGGCTGCTTCTCGCATCCAACCTGCAGGCACCGAAAGGTCTTGGTAACGACAACGACCTGGTGGGAAGGTTTTTCATGGAACATCTTGAAATGAAGTCGGCTGAATTATGGCTTGCCGAACCAGATGCAATGAAATTTTATTTGTATGATATGAGTGGCGCCAACCGCGCCCGGGCAGAATTGGCCATCAGTGAAGAACAGCAGACAGAACATAAAATTTTGAACGGAACAGCGTCCATGATCCCGTTGGGTATGGGCAGGCATATGAAGCCGATTATAGACTTGTACCAAAATGAAAAAAATGTCACGGATTTCAAGCCTATGATGGATAGCCTGAAGAATCTTAAGGAAGACAAATCTACCCGCGAAGTTGCTTACATGCTCTACACGAGAATAGAACAGTCTCCCAATCCCAATAGCCGCGTTACGATCGATAAAGAAAAAGATTCACTCGGCGTACCGCGTGCTTCCCTTAACTGGGATCTGACACCATTGGAAAAAAGAAGTATGCGGAAAATCTATGAAATCATTGCACAGGAATTGGGACGCGCGTCCAAGGGAAGAGTACGATTACTGGATTATTTAAGAGATGAGCAGGATACGAGCTGGCCCAAATCAACTGGCGGCGGATGGCACCATATGGGCACCACGCGCATGAGTGATGATCCCAAACAAGGTGTAGTGGATGCCAACTGTAAAGTATATGGGCTCGATAATTTATTTGTTGCGGGGTCTTCCTGTTATGTAACTGCGGCCGCGCCAAATCCGACGTTGACGCTGATCGCAATGACGCTGCGTTTATCGGACCACCTGAAAAAACTTGCGTGACTAATACCTCGGTGATACATTTAATCAGATAGCACCTTTGCTAAGTTCGTTGTTGATCGTTCTCCATATCCCCAGCGGGTTTCTGTTTTTCAACTCATCCGGAAGCAGTTCATCATTCCAATTTTGAAAACTCATGGGCCGCGCAAATCTTTTGATTCCATCGGCTCCAACGGAAGTAAAACGGCTATCCGTGGTCGCGGGAAAGGGACCGCCATGCTGCATGCTGAGACATACTTCCACTCCGGTAGGCACACCATTGAGAATAAAGCGTCCGCAGAGATTCTGCACTTGATCTACCAGCGCTGAGTTTTCGCGTATATCCATGTCCGTTGCCATCAGCGTGCAGGTTAGCTGACCTTCCAGTTTGGATGCCAGCGTAATCATCTCCTGTATATTCCGACAGCGAATCACCAATGAATAAGGTCCGAATACTTCTTGATGTAATACCGGATTATTGAGAAAAGCATCCGCTGAAGCAGAAGCTACTGTTGGAGTCCCTTCATTTTCTTTTGGAGGTGTGTCTGCAATGGCTATCACGGAAACTTCTTCCTGTACCAATGCGGCTGCCCGTTTCTCTACAAAACTTTTGGCAATGCCAGGATGCAACATTTCTCCCGGATTAACTTTCCTGATTTCTTCGCCCAGTATACCGATGAAGTCATGGAGTTCTTTACCCTCGATCCCAATGATAAGCCCTGGGTTCGTACAAAATTGACCAACACTTAACGTAATGGACGCCGCATACATTTTTGCGACTCCGGAAGGATCGGATTTTAATTTCCCAGGAAGGAGGAACACGGGGTTAATACTTCCCATTTCAGCAAAAACCGGAATGGGTTCTTTGCGCTGATTGGCAAGATCAAACAATGCTTTTCCGCCCGCGTATGATCCTGTAAACCCAACTGCTTTTACCCGCGTGTGTGTGACGAGTTGTCTACCAATATCAAAAGAACTTCCATGTATATGCGTAAAAATTCCTTTGGGTAATCCTAAATTATCTGCGGCCCGACTGATACAGTTTGCAACAAGTTCCGATGTATTAATATGCGCAGGATGCGCCTTTACGATGACAGGACATCCAGCTGCGAATGCAGAGGCGGTGTCGCCACCAGCTGTAGAAAAAGCAAAGGGGAAATTACTGGCGCCAAAAATCAATACGGGTCCAATGGGGATGAGCATCTTCCGAATATCGGGTTTGGGAGGTGCCTTATCAGGAATTGCTGTATCGATGCTGGCACCCAGCCACGCTCCTTTTTCACAGGCCTCGGCATAAGAATTCAATTGAAAAATGGTCCTGTTTTTTTCACCTCTTAGCCTCGCATCGGGAAGATGAGTCTCCGCCATCGCGGTTTGTACAAGCAAATCAGATACGGAATCTATTTCGAGTGCGATGGTACGCATGAACGAGGCCCGCTGTTTCAATGACAATTTCCGGTACTGGTGAAAAGCCTTCCAGGATGCTTCCATCAGTTCATTGATCTCCTGTGAATTTGGATCTTTAAACATAGTAGTGTGTTATGTTGCCGGCACCTTAATTTCATTTGGCAAAGTGGCGGCAAAGTTAATTTACAAGTTAAGGTAATCAGGTAAACCAGGTCTTTGGGAAATCCCTTTTTGTATGATTTGGAGAACGCGCTCGCGTTCTGATCCTGTCAGCGTTAACCTGGGCGCCCTCACATATTCCGAACCAATTCCGGTTTGTGCAGAAGCGAGTTTTATGTATTGGACCAGTTTCGGATGGATATCTAGTTCCAACAATGGCAGGAACCAGTTTTGAATTTTTTTAGCTTCGCCAACCCGTCCTGCTTTTATCAACCGGTAAATGGCGACCGTTTCTCTTGGAAATGCATCTACCAGTCCAGCGACCCAACCATGGGCGCCCATTAGTAATTCTTCCATCGCTATCGTATCTACCCCACAAAGAATTTTGAAGCGTTCGCCAAATCGGCTAAGCATCCTGGTTACATTGGAGATATCCCGGGTGGATTCCTTCACGGCCTGTATATTGGAACAGTCAGCCAGTTCTTCAAACATATCCAGCGTCACTTCAATTTTATAATCAATCGGGTTGTTGTAAATCATGATCGGCAACAGCGTCGACGCGGCGACAGCTTTAAAGAAGGTGACCGTCTCATGGTCATCTGCTTTATATCGCATCGGGGGAAGGAGCATCAGTCCGATGGCTCCCCATTCCTGAGCTAATCGGGCATGGTGAATGGCCTCCCGGGTTGATCCTTCCGCAATGTTCAGTATGACTGGAAGGCGTTCACCAAATTTTTTTACCGCCAATTGAACCAATACTTTCTTCTCAGCCGTTTCCAGCGAACTGGCCTCACCCAATGATCCGCCAATGATAACTCCATTAACACCGGCCTGTTGCTGGGCCTCCAGGTTTGTGATGAAAAGTTCCAAATCCAGCTTATCATCGGGGTGAAAAGGCGTTGTAAGTGCAGGAAAAACTCCTGTCCAGGCAAGTTTCATGGTAAACAAATTTCCCAAATGTATTGAGGGATTCCGGCTTTGTTGCCATTTCACCCATATTGTTTACAGGTTTAGCCTGTTCTTGCAGCAACGATGACCTTAAACCGGTCTTATAAGAGTGTAAAAGCGCCTATGATTTTGTATATTGAGATTGAAAACGCCTACCACGACACCCGCCTGCCATGACCTATAGTAAAAAAAGCCTTCTGGCTTTAATAATCGTTTTTAATTTTACCTCTATCCGGGGCTATGCTCAGCCCGGACAAGTAGCAAGTCTTGACAATCTCGCCGGCCAATTTATTAGGAATATCCGGGAACAGCCCAAAGAGAAAATCCTTCTTCAATCAGATCGTTCCTTTTACCTGGCTGGGGAAACTATATGGTTCCGTGGGTTTAGTCTGGATGCCTTCTCCCATAAAGTATCCATTCAAAGCAAATTCCTTTTTGTGGACCTGGTAGACGAGAATGACCTCCCGGTAACGCAGGTCCTGCTGAATATTCCCCAACAACAACTAGAAGGCAGTTTCACCCTTCCTTCAACCCTCAAAGAGGGATATTATTGGCTGAGAGGGTATACCCGTAAAATATTAGAGAAAGACAGCGCGTCCATAGCGGTTATCGGAATCTACGTGATTAATCCAAGGCGTCCGGATAACAATGCTATTGTTTTGAAGCAACATGCACTTGTTGGAGAACCTACCATTCATTTTTATCCCGAGGGTGGTTCGCTCATTTCAGGAACAACTTCAGTCATTGCGTTTCACGCCCAAGACGCCGAGGGGAATCCAATCGAAATTTCGGGGTATGTTACCGACAGCAAGGACAGCATTGCGGCAACTTTCAAAACCAAAATACCCGGATTCGGCAGGTTTGTTATCGATATTTGGGACTCCCTTCAATATATAGTTCATGTACGAATAGCGGGTCAAAAAGAACTGGTATATCCGTTGCCGTTGGTAGATCCATACGCGACCCAAATTTCGGTAGTAAAGCAAGATGACAAAGCATTCCTGGTGAGGCTGTCGCTCGGAGATTCACTCTATAAAAAAGGAAAACTGAATTCAATTATTGGTATCAGCCGGGATAGTCTATGCTTCGCTGCAACAGGAAAAGATATGTACGAACTGTCGATACCAAAGCAGGATTTTCCGGAAGGTCCTGCAACCCTGATCGCCTTCAATGATAAAAACCAGGTGGTCAGTGAAAGAAACATTTTCATTAATCGTGCGGATGAACAACTGATCATCAAACCAGATAAGTCAAGTTATGGCCCAAGGGAAAAAACAAATGTTGAACTAAAACTCACTGACCATTTTCATAGGTCAATTAAAGGACTTTTCGCTGTTTCCGTTACCGATGACAATATGGACAAGCAAAAGGGATTGGTGAATCCGTCAGCATATGAACTTGCACTGGACTTTGATATCCCCAGGGGAATCAAACTCAATAGCAGAGAGGACTGGGATCTTTTCATGGTGATGCAGCCGTCGCGGTTTCACGGATGGAAGACTAAAGTCGAACCTGCAAATGCCGAGCAGATCGATTTCCTTTCCGACACTACGATCCAGATTATTCGGGGAGAAGTTTTAGATGAAAAAGAACGACCGGTAGCGAACCAGATCCTCACAATTTTTTCTACAGGAAAAAATATTCTGTTTATCGCGGATACAACAGACAAGCAGGGCCGGTTTCATTTCAGGTTACCAATGGATTTTCCCGACAGTGCTCAATTCACCTTGCAGATTGCAAATAAAATAGGAACAAAACTGGACAAAAAAATTTTGGTTGACCCATTCCCCTTTCCTTCACCCACGACACCAGTACAACTTAAAAAAAGATTTGATTCGACTACAGAAGCTGGTCTGCGCGACCTGAAACTAACGCTGATGGATACCTTAAAATTTGGGAAGGGTAAAGAGTGGTTGAAAGAAGTGATTGTTAAGGCTAAGGTTAAAAAACAATTTAACTACGATGCAAGAAAAAGAGTCAGCAATTTTTCACGCATTGTTACACAGGATCAAATAACATATGGTGTCAACAATTGGGAATCCGCATTACTCATGGTCCCGGGTTTATCAATAAGAAATGGAAATATTGTTGCTTTAGGCGGTTCTGTGTTCTCAAATCAGGAACCGTTGCTGGTTATGGACGGAGTACCTATGGACAATTCGAATGGCGGAGTTTCAGTTCTTGGGTATTTAAAAGGTCTTTCCCCCAGTACCATCGATTTTATCGAAGTGTTGACCGGTGCAGAAGCTGCCGCTTTTGGGTTGAGAGGAGGTGCTGGCGTCATCTGTATTAATACCAATCCGATGATCAAGGCTGATGATGAATATATGAAAAGAGGTCTTCAGAAAATCTATACTAAAGGTTACCTGGAACCAACGGCATTTACGATGCCTGATTATGATAACAAACAGATTCGCCAGTCGAGTTACCCTGACCTGCGGTCAACTTTATACTGGAATGGAGGTTTGTTGACAGATTCAAAAGGAAATGCCAATATTTCTTTTTTTACAAGTGACCCTTTGACTACTTATACCGTACATGTAACTGGTGTGACAAGTCTGGGTGATTTTGTTGACCAGCGGACCTTAATAGCAAGAAAATAAACAGGACGGGTAAATGTTGATTGGACCCATGAAAACGTTGAACAAATTGGAGAAGAATAATATCTAAAATCCGGAGCTGTATGCAACCTATAATTTCACTTTTGAAATTGGTGAGTGGTATGACTACTAAAAAAATAATGTTGGTGGCAATTTGCTTTGGCTTTATTTTCAATGGCCATTCGCAAACCGAATTAACCAGTCCGTTGGATTCGCTGGCAGGAAAATTTGCCCGGAGTATCAGGCTAAATCCACACGAAAAAATTCTTATCCAAACAGACAAATCTTTTTATCTCGCCGGAGAAACTTTATGGTTTCGCGGATTCAGCCTGAATGCCCTCTCCCATAGGTTCACAGTACAGAGCAAGATTATGTATGTGGACCTGGTGGATGAACAGGATCATCCCATCTCCCAATTCGTGCTGAATATCCCCAGGCAACAACTGGAAGGCAACTTTACTATTCCTGCATCGTTGCAGGAGGGATATTATTGGTTAAGGGCTTACACAAGGAAAATATTGAAAGAAGATAGCCTTGACATCGCGGTCATCCCTATTTATGTTTTAAATCCAAGGAAGCCCGATTCAACACTGATCGGCATAAAGCGCCCGAAAAGATCTTTAGCTACTGCGGCCTTAACGCCCAAGATCACTTTCTACCCTGAAGGAGGATCTTTGATTTCCGGAACTACTACTTCAGTGGCCTTTCGCGCCGAGGACCAGCAGGGCAATCCACTGGAAATATCAGGATACGTAACAGACAGCTGGGATAGTGTGGTGACTCATTTCAAGACTTCCATGCCAGGCCTCGGCAAGTTTGATCTCGACATCTGGAAAACCCGGCGGTATACAGCACATATAGAATGGAACGGACTAAAAAATCTTGTGTATCCATTGCCACAGGTTAATCAGTATTCTACACAACTTTCGGTGATAGGCCAGAATGATAACGCTTTCCAGGTGCGACTGTCACTAGGCGATTCGTTGTATAACAAAGGAAAACTTAATTACGTGATTGGGGTTAGCCGGGACAGTATTTGTTTTGCCGCAACCGGCATCGATATGTATGAGCTGTGGATTCCCAAACAACATTTCCCAACAGGCCGTGCTACGCTGCTGGTATTCAATGAAAATAAAAAAGTCGTCAGTGAGCGGGATATTTATATTGATCGGGACGATCATGTTATTACCATTAAGACAGATAAAACAGTTTACGGTGCCAGAGAGAAAGCAACCTGCAATGTCACCATTACCGACTCTATGTCCAAACCTGTTCGTGCACTGTTCGTACTTTCTGTTACCGATGACAATATGGACAAACAAGCTGGATTGGATATCCGCACAGAAACTGTTTTCCTTGATCAACTTGACGTTCCAAATGGTGTACGTGGACATAACAGAGCACAATGGGATTTGATAATGATGACGCAGCCCGCAAAATTTAGGGGATGGAATCCTTACCGCGATGACGAGGTGCGGGTATCTGGTGACTATCTTACAGATACCAGCCTCCAAAATGTAAGCGGAAGGATTTTCGATAAAAAAAACAGACCTGTGGCTGAAGAAGTAGTGACCCTTTTTTCAACCCAGAAGAACATACTTTTCATCAGCGATACAACGGATCAACTGGGGCGTTTTCGATTCCGGCTTCCAATAGAATTTCCGGACAGTACCCAGTTTACTTTGCAGGTGGCCAATAAAAAAGGAACCAAAGAAGATAAGAGGATTGTCGTCGACAGTTTCCCCTTCCCTACACCCGCAACTCCTGCTTTTTTACGGAAAAAATTTGATTCGGCAAGATTGGTTACCATGAAAGATCTGAAGCTAACGCTCATGGATACACTAAATTTTGGGAAAGGAAAAGAGTGGCTGAGGGAGGTTACCGTGAAAGGAACAAGAAAAAAACAACTGAACTATGATGAAAAGAAAAGAATCAGTAGCTTTTCCCATATCGTTACCGCAGACCAGCTTGCGCAAGGCATCGGAAGCCTGACAAATGCCATTCTTATGGTGCCTGGCATCACCTTGCGGGATGGTAAACTTATTGCCCTGGGTGGATTTGCCTTGCATGATCACGAACCCCTGTTGGTAATTGATGGTGTTCCTGTTTTGCTTGATTCGCCGGATATTGGAGAAAGCAGTCCAATACTCAGCTTTTTAAAGTTCATGTCTCCAAACACCATAGACTTTATCGAATTTCTTCCGGGACCCGAAGCAGCTGCCTGGGGGCTTAGGGGTGCATTTGGAGTTATCTCCATCAATACAACTCCCCGTACCCATTATGATGATGACTATATGTACCTGGGACTCAAAAAAATATTCGTAAAAGGATATGCTGAGCCGAGAAGCTTTATCGCGCCTGACTATAATGTTAAAGAGATCAAAAGATCATCCTACCCGGACCTCCGGTCCACCTTGTTTTGGAACGGAGCCACCTTGACTGATGCAAACGGCAAAGCAAGCCTGACTTTTTTCACGAGCGATCCAACTACTACTTATACGGTGAGCCTGGTGGGTATTACCGAACAGGGAACATATTTATACAAACAAATGCAGATTGCAAGGAAATAGTTGGAATTGTTATATGACTTCTCCTTCGAGGTCATAGTCATAAGCTTTGGTGATGCGTACCATCACGAATTCTCCGATCGGTAGTTTATTATCAGCGGAAATGATGACTTCATTGTCGACTTCCACAGAATCAAATTCTGTTCGGCCTATATATCGACCCGCTTCTTTTTTATCTATGAGGGTTTTAAAAATCCGGCCAATTTTTTCCTGGTTTTTTTCATAGGAAATTCCCTGTTGAACTTCCATGATTTCCTGTGCCCTTTGCTCCTTCTCAGCAGCAGGCACATCATCAATGAGTCCATATGCGCTGGTACCTTCCTCATGCGAATAAGTGAAGATGCCCACGCGGTCAAATCTATGTTCCTGGAGAAAACTTTTGATGGCTTCCACATCTTCCTGTTTTTCTCCCGGGAACCCTGCTATGAGTGTCGTGCGCAGACAAATACCGGGTACTTTATCGCGGATCGAATGGATGAGTTCGTCCATTTCACTGCGGGTAATTTGACGCCGCATGGCCAGCAGCATAGGGTCGCTGGCATGTTGCAATGGAATGTCCAGGTAGTTGCAAATATTTTCCCGTTCGCGAATCACATCCAGAATCTCCAGGGGAAATTTAGAAGGGTACGCATAGTGCAACCTGATCCATTCAAGGCCTTTTACATCTGCCAGACGATGCAATAGTTCCGGCAACATTCTCTTTTTATAAATATCGAGCCCGTAGTACGTGAGTTCCTGGGCGATCAGCATGACTTCCTTAACACCTATGCGAACCAGGTGTTCTGCTTCTTTCACCAGTTCTTCGATGGGTCTGCTCACATGTCCACCGCGCATGAGTGGAATCGCGCAAAAAGCGCAGGTGCGATTGCAGCCTTCAGATATCTTTAGGTAGGCATAGTGTTTAGGCGTGGCAAGTAACCGTTCGCCGATGAGCTCTGACTTGTAATCCGCCTCAAATTGCTTCAACATCAGCGGCAATTCCATGGTACCGAACCAAGCATCCACTTCGGGTATCTCTTTTTCCAGATCTTCGCGATAGCGTTGGCTCAGGCATCCGGTAACATATACTTTTTCGAGCTTACCTTTTTTTTTGAGTTCTACCTGGCTGATGATGGTGTTCACGGATTCTTCCTTGGCCTTATCAATAAAACCGCAGGTATTGACGACGACAATATTGTGATCTCTTTTGGTGTTTTCATGTACCACATCAATATCATTCGCGCGCAATTGCCCGCTCAGCACTTCACTGTCGACCATATTCTTACTACACCCGAGAGTGATAATATTGACCTTATTTTTTTTAAGCGTTTTTGTTTTCATGCACACTTATTTTTTCTCCAAGCTAAACAGGCTGTCCACAAATTCATGTTTATCGAATACCAGCAGGTCTTCTATTTTTTCTCCCACGCCAATAAACTTAACGGGTATCTTCAATTGATTGGCGATGGCGAGTACAACACCACCCTTGGCCGTTCCATCCAGTTTGGTAATAGCGAGGGCTGTTACTTCAGTTGCTGCGGTAAACTGCCGCGCTTGTTCTAATGCATTTTGCCCCGTGGATCCATCGAGTATGAGCAATACTTCATGGGGTGCGTCTGGCATAATCTTCTTAATGACTCTTTTTATTTTTCCAAGTTCTTCCATCAGGTAGGCTTTATTGTGCAAGCGTCCCGCAGTGTCAATGATCACTACATCTGAGCCGCGTGCGAGGCCACTCTGTACGGTATCAAAAGCTACCGCGCCGGGATCGGAACCCATATCCTGTTTTACAATAGGAACGCCTACTCGTTCACTCCAGATCGTGAGTTGATCCACTGCCGCTGCACGGAAAGTATCCGCCGCACCCAGCAAAACCGATTTCCCCGCCTTCTTGAAATGATGAGCCAGTTTGCCGATCGTTGTTGTTTTACCTACTCCGTTTACCCCTACCACCAGGATTACATAGGGCTTTGCATGTCCCGGCAATTCGAAGTTCCGGTAAGATTCATCCACACTGTCGACCAGCATGTCTTCTATTTCCTGCTGGAGGATTTTGTTCAGTTCGGAAGTATTCAGGTATTTATCTTTCTGCACTCTTTTTTCGATCCGCTGAATCAATTGCACTGTGGTATCAATACCAACATCGGCACCGACCAATGCTTCTTCGAGGCTATCCAATACTTCTTCATCAACGGTACTTTTGCCGGCAATGGTCTTGGTGATCCTGGACAGAAAACTTTCTTTGGTTTTCTCCAAACCCTTGTCCAGGCTTTCCTTTTCCTTCTTTCCAAATATTTTATCGAAAAAACCCATATCCTGCAATTTACGTTGAGCTAGGTGTTGATGGTACAGTTCACCCGTTGGAATTGTTCGGTCTAACCGATTTGGTTTTCAGCCCGATCCAAAAAACAAAAGCCGCCCCAAGTGAGACAGCTTTATTACTTACTAACCCATAGTAATTATTTCTGAGCGAGGAACTGCTTGATTTTTTCCTTGTGTACGATCGCTTCTTTAAAAGTGTAAGCGCCGGTCTTAGGACTGCGAACGGCACGGATCACTTTGGTCCAATTTTTTGCTTCTGCAGCTCCTTTAGCGTCTTTGGACTTGATCGCCGTCTTTGCTTGTTTTGCCATATTAAATCAGTTAATTGATGTATTACTTAATTTCTTTGTGAACAGTCATCTTCTTCAGGATCGGGTTATATTTCTTCAACTCGAGTCTTTCAGGAGTATTTTTCTTGTTCTTGGTGGAAATATAACGGCTGGTACCAGATTTTCCGCTGGTTTTATGCTCGGTGCATTCCAAAATCACCTGAACCCTACTGCCTTTCTTTGCCATGGTGAGATTTTTAATTTTGTTTTATAACAACCTTCAATTTGGTAATATCAGGTTAGATTTTTTCTCCGTTTGCTCTCAGTTCTTTAACTACAGTTAGCAAACCTCTTTTATTGATAGTGCGTAATCCTTCAGAAGATACCTTCAGGGTTATCCACTTATCTTCTTCAGCCAGGAAAAAACGCTTATTCTGCAAATTGGGCAGGAACCTGCGTTTAGTCTTGATATTGGAGTGGGAAATACTGTTTCCCGAAACCGGCTTTTTCCCCGTAACCTGACATACTCTAGCCATAATGGATCGAAATTTAGGACGGCAAAGGTCGTAAAATCTATTTAATCTGCAAAAGAAAAAAGGGCTTTTTTGAGGGATTTTATCCCCTTTTGTGAACTGGGCCTAAAATGGGATCCCATTCAGGCTCATAGAGCAAATTTCACTCCTGTCGATCAGCCAATTAATAATTAATTAATTTACCTTTCCTCAACCCTGCCTATTTTGCAGTGGAAAGACGATTAAAGTATGAAGAGACGGACTATCGCACGGGATATCAG
>Ga0075026_100000265_pt1 | contig 20326 bp, 15 predicted proteins | sample Str012_2_FD_71392 | JGI IMG/M metagenome (GOLD analysis project Ga0075026, IMG submission 71392) | Freshwater sediment microbial communities in response to fracking from Pennsylvania, USA - Straight Creek_MetaG_SC_2012 | ecosystem: Environmental > Aquatic > Freshwater > Creek > Sediment... | reverse complement strand
CCCTGATCCCAGGCATTATCATTTTGATGATAGGGCTGTAATGCGTTCGCCGGAACCGTGGTGAGCATGAAATCACCATGTTTGCGTACTGCATTTAAAATCGTAGCATGCCCTAATGCCCTTTGCATATTGTGGAGTCCGCCATTCTCTTCGAGTATGGCGCATTTCATCGTTGTATTGGGATTCCATTGATGAAAGAGTTTTTCCATTTGAACAAGATCCCTGTCAACCGTGAGGCCGGTATTCTTATCGTCACCACCAACATGAAAATCCCAATAGGCAGCCTTGCCGTCAATACCTTTAAAAGTTTTCTCCACGTTGGGAGATGCGGGTCTCCACCAAACGGAACAAATAAGTTTCAGACCGGTATCTTTCGCATGCATGGCATTGTATAAAAGATTAAAGCGCTCAACATAATGCGCGTGCAGGGCAGCATCATCCCCTTCGAAGATTACTTCCTCATTGCCAATCTCGATATATTCAACACCATAAGGTTTTGGATGTCCGTGAATAGAACGTTGATGGCCCCAGGGCGTGCTTTCTGCGCCATTCAGGTATTCCACCATGTTAGCCATATCTTCCGGTGATTCTTCGATGTTGATGGCAAACAGCGGTGTTATATGCGTTGCCTCGCTAAACTGCAGGAACTCCTCAATACCAAAACCGTCTGTGGAGAATTCATTCCAATGACCGGTATAGGGCGGCCGGTTATCTCTTTCACCGATCATCTTTTTAAAACGATACCCTTCTGCATTAATCATGCTGCCTGCATAGCGCATGAAGGTCAGGCCTTGTGCTACCAATGCATTGGCAATATCGGCCCGCAGGGGCAGCCCATGAAATTGCTTATTACCCGTTGAAAATAAACTCACCTGGTCAATGTACAACTTGCCTTTCTGCTGAATATATAACGCGAACCGTGCGTTCGTATCGATTGTATTGGAGGTTAAAGTGAAAGAATATTTTTTCCAACCCGTATCGGTTGATATTACAGTTTGTGTGGCATAGGTTATTTTTCCATCTGCACGCTCCAAAGCAATCGTAACCGGTATTGCACCACTTTCGTTGTGCAGCCAACAGGACCCCTGAAATGACTGATTTTTTTCAACTGCAATGCCCCAGCGATTCAGGCTTCGATTGGCAATTCCTGCCTTGCCGATACCACTAACCCATTCAACCGATTGTGCAGCGATGCCATTAAATGCATTCTGTTGCAGCAAAGAAAACCTTGCTTCTACCCCACCTGACTGAATGATATCCCAACGATCACTTATTTGTTGATGGATCGGATAGGTTAACTGCAAATTCACGGTTTCATTATGGGCCTTGATTTTAATATTTCTGAAACTGACAGGCGAACCGGCTGTGGCTACACCAATCAATCCACTTGCTATTGGTGTCGGGTCATTGTAATCAATAATGGGCCTGGATTCATTGTTGATATATATTTTGATGTTGACGCCAGTGGTTTGAACCGCCAGATGATTCCATCGATCGGGACTGAATTGTAGATTACTTTCTGTTAATAACTGGTAATTGTTTTGATGCTTGATGAGCTGTACTTTTTTTTCGAGGCGGTTTAATCTTATCTCGTATCCTGTGTAAACATTTTCACCTATACCGGCATCAGACACTTTAATTAATAAAGATGCACCACCGCCCTTTGTCGCCAGGAATTTTAAATCTGTTTCTACCAGGCCGTCTGCAAAATGAATAGGATCGTAAATAAGCTTAGCCGTCTCATCATCCTCTACACCCAATTCATTTTTCGCGATCATGCGCCGGGTATGTCTTCCTGGAATAATGGAAATGCTGTTATCGGCATATTCTCTGTCGGCCGACCAATAACCACTGTATTTTTTCCACTGGCCATAATTTACTCCTGAGGCCGGTTCCTCAAAGCTTTCTCCCATTATTTTTTGATCGTATAGCCCGCCATAGATCTCGTGGTTTACATCTTCCATACAGGATCCATATAAAGTAGACGGAATCGTATTGAGCACTTTGCCCGCATTCACAACGATCTTGTTTTGAGCAGGTGTTGAACCAACAATAAATAATCCAATAATTAAAGCAGACCAAATTCGTAACATGTTGTTCAATTTAGAAATCATTCATGGAGTGCAAAATAATGGCTAATCTCTGATAGCGCTTAATTAAATTGACTGTTGATGATACCCTATTGACATTCCTTGTTTTTTCAACAGCCATTAACAGCGTCTGAACAACTTTACTGCTTCACTTACTGTGATGGTGAAAGAAGAGCATTTCGCAATCATTCATTTCCCTTTCCAATATCACCCGGAGTTTGAATTGATCTCTATTCTATAAGGAAATAGCCAGCGTTTTATGGGCCCTAATATTTCTTCCTTCAAAGATAAATAAATAACGACCTCGCGAAAAACGGGTGGCGTTATGGGTAGAATAATAAGATATCTTTGTAATTAGGGTCAGACTTCAAATTTCATAATTACTCAATCCTCATATTAAATTTACCATATGCCAACATACTTAATTGAAATCCCCCATTCAGAAAATACTTTCGAATGTAAACAAGTTATCAAACTGTTCGTGGAATCCGGCTCCCATTTGCTGGCGAATGCGCATTGGGGGTGTAAATCCGGCGTTCACAAATCATGGTTTATCAGCGATTTTAACAACCGCGAGGAAGCACTGCAAATTGTCCCTCCTTTTTTAAGACATAATGCCAATATTATTGAATTGGTAAAATTCACAAAGGCTGATATGTTGGAGTTTTCCAATTCGCCGCATGCTAAGTAGTTTGTCTGAACAGTGATTTAAGTGATTGATGTGAGAATCCTAATTCGACTATCCGTTAATCCAAAAATCCAAATTAAAAGATGAAAGCAGCAGTGATCTATCAAAAGGGCGAACTTCCCCAATACACAGACTTTCCCGAGCCCATAGCAAAAATGGAAGATGAAGTGCTGGTCTCCGTAAAGGCGGTCGCTATCAAACATTTCGACAAGGGCCGTGCCTCAGGAAGCCACTATTCAAGTGACGCCCCGAAAGAGAACGGTCATGTAATTGGAGGTGATGGTGTTTGTATCCTGAGTAATGGTACGAGGGTATATGGTATGGGGGTCGGCGGAATGCTGGCTGAGCAAGCCACTATTGAAAAAGAAAGGATCGTGCCATTTCCTTCGCAACTGAGTGATGCAACAGCGGCGGCATTGCCGAATGCAATTATCGGAGCTGCGATGGGCTTGAGGTTTAAGGCCGCAATTCAGCCAGGAGAAATTGTTTTGATCAACGGTGCTACCGGTTTCACAGGGAGGGTAGCCGTTCAGGTCGCAAAACATTATGGGGCGAAAAAAGTGATTGCTACAGGAAGAAATCCATCATCACTTGCAGCATTGAGAAAGCTGGGCGCAGATGAAATCATTTCGGTAGATCAAACGGATGAGCAGTTTCTTGCTGCGTTGCAAGCCACCCATAAAACATCACCCATTGATGTAATCATAGATTATCTCTGGGGACACACAGCTGAATTAATATTAGAATCTTTAAAAGGCAAAGGTTCTTTCACCCATAAAACCAGATACGTATCTGTTGGTAGTGTGACGGGTGATACGATACAACTATCAGCGGCCAATTTGAGAAGTGTTGATTTGCAATTAACGGGTTCAGGATTGGGTAGCTGGTCGAAAGAGCAGGTTGGAAAATTATTTACGGAGATATTACCCGAAATGTTTCAATTGGCAGCGGAAGGATTGCTGGTAGTTGAAACGGTTGAAGTAAAACTGAAAGATATCGCTGAGCTTTGGAACCTGGAAGTTCCGGATGGCCGGCGATTGGTGATAACGGTATGAAATGTTTTTGGCGCAATATTTTATCTTTGCTGAGAAAGTACAAACAACATGTCGAATCATTCCAACCTTGTCAATAAGTTCATCCTATCAATTATTCTCCTTTTATCCATTGCCTGCCAGCACGACAAACCTGCGGAAACAAAAGCGACTTCCGTGAAAACAGATTCTGTAATCGCCAAATCTTCTCCTTATACGCTGGACATGGTGGTAAATCAAAAAGACCTCGCCTGCTATATGCCACTAAAAGAAGGCATAGGAGATACCGTTCACTATCATGGTAAAGTATATGGATTCTGCTCCAAAGAATGTAAAAAAGAGTTTCTTACAAGACCATCTTATTATGTAAAGGACTAGCTTATAGATTCTATTTTTCTCCCGGATCTGTATTTCATCCCACCAATTAAAACTGCAACCATTCCTAAACACCCCTCTATGTGAAACCTATGTGCCCTATGTTCTATGTGGTTCAAAATCGGAGCGACCTCCCCTCTCGACTTATTGAACCACATAGAACATAGGGCACATAGGTTTCACATAGAGGGGGTTAATGCGTGCTAACTCGCAGTAATTCAATAAAAGATATGCCTGAAAAAACTTGCACAAACTTGAACAGGTTTTGAAACAGTATTGGAATCGCGGACTTTCTAGATTCGCTGCCATTAAATGACTTCATCATGTATAAGAATCTACAATTTGCCTCTTTGCTGATTATAGCGGTTATCATGTCCTCAAAATCTTCGGGCCAGGGAATTAATCTTAAGGAATGGACAGCGCTCGCCGAAGAAAATAAATCAGCATTACTTTCTGATACCGTTTTCCTTGGTAAGCCCTGCGTCAAACTGGATGGCAAAACGGTCGCAGCGATCTGGAATAAAACTGCTCATCTAAAGAATTTCAGGTTGGAATTGGATATAGCCGGAGCCGTTATGCCTGGCATTGGCTTTCATGTGAGCGATGAACAAAATTACCAATTCATCTATTTTCGACCCGGTTATGGCGGAACGATCGAGGCAATCCAATATATCCCGATTTACAATGGAGCTCTGAGTTGGGTTTTTTACGGACAGTACCAGGCCGTGGCAGATCTTCATAAACTGGAATGGTTTCACGCTGCGATTGAAGTGCGGGGCGATAACCTTAAGGTGTTTACCAATAATAATCAAAAGCCCGACATGGATATCGCCATGCTTAAGGCAGAAGCAGACGAAGGCTCTCTCCTGCTCCGAACTATGTTCGGCGTCGCCTATTTTGCCAATCTCAACTACAGGGAATTACCAGAAGAAATTACAGACTGGGAACTTTCCGAACAACTCCCCGGAGGCGTTTCTTACGGTTATGATCAAGTGAAAAAAATTAAAAGCTGGAAAAAAATAAATGAACAGGGAGACAGCTACGTAAATCTTTGCCGCTATTTCAAGTTTCCGAATGGAACGTTGTTTGCCAGGCATATTCTTCACGCAGATAGTGCAACCAATAAACTGCTGAATTTTGACTTCATCGGCAAGCTGCACATCCTCCTGAATGGAAAGGAAGTCTTTAACTATGAAAAATACTTGCTTGACAGGGTTCAACAAGGCACTCTTTCTATAAAACTACCCCTGGTTAAAGGTGACAACGAATTAATTTTCATCACAGAAGGCGATGGATTCATTTTTGGAAAAGGATATAATTCGCTTGGGCGGCTTCAGCACCAGAATTGGGGGTTTATTGCGAGTATCAGCAGGTTCCCTTTTTGAGCATGCTGTTTGCTGGCACGGTTATTTAGTAGATACTTTCGGGTAAGCTATTAATTAACCGACAATGAAAAAGAATATTCTTATTTGCCTTAGTTTGATATTGAGTATCTGCGCGTTTGGTCAGCAACCGCCACATCCGCCATTACCACCACACCCACCGTTACCTCCGCATCCTTCAGGACTACCACCCCATCCACCTTTACCACCCCATCCGTCACATCATTATTATTCTCATAGGAACGCGCATTATTATGCTTATCATCACCATCATTACCATCATCATAGCGGGCCACCGCGTCCTCCTAAGCCGCCACATCCATAACTTTGATTGGTTATAAATAATATCACAATTGGTTAATGTTATAGATTGGCGATGAAAATGCATACTGTTCAATTAAATCAATCACAGTATTCAAACCGTCCTCCTTGCGGACTTTCTCCCCCACTTGCCTCGCCCGTTCGCGAATTTCATCAATCTGCAGATCTTTGATCGCCCTAATAAGTTTTTTCTTGCCCAATTCCTTAAACCTGATATGCCTACCTATTTTCAATCGTTCAAGCCTTTCGCCCCACAATGGATTATCTGCAAAAATGGAACAAATAATAGTGGGTATTCCTGACTCCAAACTTAAATGGGTTGTTCCAACACCGCCATGATGAACAATGATGCTACACAAAGGGAAAAGCCATTCAAGATTTGTCTGCTTGATAAAATAGACGGGGCTGCCGAGATCATTTTGATTGCTTTCAAATTTTGACCAGCCGGCATTGATGATCGCGCGTATTCCCAACTCTGCGCAAATTTCATAAACCATTTTCTGAATCTCTTCAGGGTTAAGTACCGGCATACTGCCAAAGCCAAAATAGACGGGAGGACTTCCTTCCCTGATCCATTGAGTAAATTCCTGTGATGGGTTCTCCGTGAGTTTAGTATCTGATTTTATTTTCCAAACCCCTGTTACCGCGATATGACTATCCCAATCATCCGGTCTGGGAAGCAACACAGGACTATAACTATGAAAAATCGGCGCTTTCAGCTTAATTGATTGATAAGAGACATTTGTCATTGTGGACTGCAGGCCAATACTAACACGCCATTTGTTGATCTGATCGCGGGTTTGCTTACTGTAAGCGTCATAAAGTAATTTGTAGGTCAACAAATTGAGCCAGCCAAACGGGAAAGCTCTATATGATATGATGAAGTGTGGGAATGCTTTTGTTTTTGCACCAACAGGGTTTACAAAAGCCATCAAATAGGGTATTTTTAATTTCTCCGATATGGTGGTGCCATAGTTAATCATCAAAGTTCCGATAATGATCAGGTCCGATCCTTCACAGGCATTCATTGCATCCTTCTGCAATTGGTCACCAATTTGCTCAAACAATATATTCAACTCCTTCATAAATAACTTCACCTCACCAGCGGCCATCCATTTCATTCCATGTTCCGATTCCAACAAGCTCTGAGAATCTCCGTGTAAAGGATGGTAGTGAACACCGAAGCTCTTTACAAGATTTTCAAAATTCTGAGGCGCTGCGAGTGTTACCTGATGGTTTCTACCCGCCAGCCCCAATGCGAGCGCAATATATGGGACTACATCGCCGGCTGTGCCGTACGTGAGAATAGTAATTTTCATGTTGATTGTTTAAGGTTGTAAACGGGGATTGTTAATACAGGATGCGAATAGAGAGGCGGAATTCAATATACGGAATTAATTAAGAATGCGGAATTCTTCGATTGTTAACTTGAAATGTGGGTATTCTGAATCACGGACTAAGCTGATAAAAGGATTTCGCGGATTGCTTTTTGTCTGGACTGTGATTCAGACTTACATCCCCGGATCCAGGTAAGCAGAAAAAGACTTCATCGTTTGCCCCGCAATCTCAATCTGCTCCTGCGCCTCCTTCCAATTTCTCTGTTCAATAGCTTCCCTTATTCCGGGGAAAGTTTTGACACCATATCCTGTATAATAACCCGGCGCATATACGGTATGTCTATACCATCCGCGGCGGGGAAGACCGGTAGTAGTCAGTAATTTTTGTTCTGCCGTAAATAATTTTTCATTGAGCGATTGTCTCTGCACATCAGTGAGGGATGGCTTGGCGATAGTCTCTGCCAATTTTTTACAAATAAGATCCAATTCAGTCAATGCATTCTGGAGACTGGAAAAATTAAGAAACGGAACGGGATCTTTGATTTTAGGAGATTGCAGTTTCAGTGTGGGATCTGCTGCATAAGTATACCTGTTTTCGCGAATCAACTGATTCTCGATACTGGTCGTTTCACGCATCTGATCGCTGAGCTGGATGAGTTCTTCAGCATAGGTATGAAGGGTTTTCGAGAGTGATCTGTAATCAAAAGGTAATAATGAAGCATCGGCCACCCTAAGTGCAATCCTGCCTGCTACTTTTGCAAGTGCTACGCCGTATTCAAAAGTCGGATCCTTGAATTTTCTGAAGAGGTCGTAAGAATCGTAGATAGAATGATATTCCCCTCCATTATCTTCTCCTGAAAAACTCATATTCAGTGATGGAAGACCCAGGTGTTGAAGAAAAGGAGAAAAATCTGAACCCGAACCCAAGGGTCCTAAGGCGAATGATTTTTTATCAAGAATGTCTTTTTTGTCCTTTGATGTCGCCGCTTGTACCAAATCATTCGAGCGCTTACGTTCCCATACCGAAGTGCCGGTTTGAGGATCGGTTACCGCCATTGCTACTTCATTGATAAAAGGTTCCAGCGCATGGGATCCTTCTGCATCCAGAAAGCCTCTTCCATATCCGTCCGAATTAATATAGATCACTCCTTTTTTTTGCAATTCGTCGGCATGAAACTCTGACCATTCGGTAGAGCCCAGCAATCCTTCTTCTTCCCCATCCCAGGAACAATAAACGAGTGTGCGTTTGGGTTTCCAGCCTGATTTCACCAGTTCACCAATAGCTTTGGCCTCTTCGAGTAATACTGCCTGTCCGCTGATTGGATCTTCGGCGCCATTTACCCAGGCATCGTGGTGGTTGCCACGGATCACCCATTCATCCGGACGCTCACTGCCATGTATAAACGCAATAATATCATGCACAGGCTTTATATCCCAGTTGAATTCAAGTTTGAGATGTACGATGGTCTTGCCCGGGCCAATATGATAAGTAAAGGGAAGTGCACCCCGCCAGGCAGCAGGCGCGATGGGACCTTCCATCGCGCGAAGCAATGGAATCGCATCATGATAACTGATCGGCAGTACAGGAATCTTTAGGAGATTCATAGCATCTTTGCGATCCAGGCGCTGCGCATCTTTGGTAGATCCTGTCCCGGGTGTTAATGGATCACCCGGATAGAGCGGCATATCCATCACTGATCCCCGTTGAACACCATATTCATTGCGAAATGAACCTTTGGGATACACATCTCCCTGGAAATAGCCATCGTCTTTGGGATCCGAATAAATGATGCAACCAATTGCACCATGCTCCTGCGCCACTTTAGGTTTGACGCCTCTCCAACAGACGCCGTATTTAGCGATCACGATCTTTCCCTTAACGGAAATGCCTAAGCGATCCAGCACATCATAGTCGTCAGGTGTACCATAATTTACAAATACCAATACGCCTGTCACATCACCATCGGGAGAATAACAGTTATAGGTTGGAAGTTGCTCCGATGATTGCCCGGAAGTTGCATCCTCCTTCAACGCCGGTTCTTTCAAAATGGCCATATATTTTTCCGGGCCTGTCATTTCCAATAACCGCATCTTCGGTGTTGGAAATAAAACATAAAAGGTTTCCTGGCGAACATCAAAACCCCAGCTTTTATATTTTGCGAAAATATAGTCCGCTACTACCTGGCCCCCCGGTGATCCCACATGATGGGGCCTGGCCGACATATCCCGAATGGACTGATCAATATCTTTTGCAGAAAGATAACTGTCGAAGGAGGCTTCGGTTGCCAATTGCTGTTTTGCTTCTGCTTCTTTAAATCCAGACAGCACCGCAGGCTGTGAGTAAGCGAAAAAACAACAAGACGAGAAAAGCGCTGTGAAGAGATTTTTTTGCATGTATATAGATTGGAAAGGATTGAAATTAAAGAATAATGGGTTCTTTTAAGATAAAAATCTTAACTGTTGGGAATTGCTTCTTCTTATCGTCACTTCCGCCGTAGCCCGGCAAAAAAATAGTTAATTTGTTTTGAATTCAACCTATCACCCATTATGAAGAAAATAACAATATCATGTGTAGTACTATTCTTTGGATTTTTTACACTGGCCCAGATCAGTGTCAGTAAAGACGGGCATTATCTCATTCAAAAAGATGGAAAGCCTTTTTTCTGGCTCGGCGATACCGATTGGGAACTTTTTCACCGGCTCACCCGGGAAGAAGCCATCCAATTTCTCGATAACCGAAAAGAACAAGGCTTTAATGTGATCCAGGCAGTGGCGCTGGCAGAATTCGAAGGTTTGCGTAAACCCAATCGTTATGGCGATTATCCGCTGATTGATTTTGATCCTACAAGATGGGCAATTACGCCCGGCAATAATCCCGGGGATAATAATGAATATGATTACTGGGATCATGTGGACTTTGTTGTTGCAGAAGCAGCTAACAGAAATATGTATATCGGCCTGTTGCCTGCCTGGGGCGATAAGGTTACGCCCGCATGGGGTGATGGCCCGAAAATATTTGACAGCTTAAACGCAGAAATTTATGCTGAGACCATAGCAAAAAGATATGCGAAGCAATGGAACATTATCTGGATTTTGGGTGGCGACCGGCCGGCAGTATATACAAGAAAGATTGATGGGAAAGAAACAGCCATGGATGATCGTCCTATTTGGCGGGCGATGGCAAGAGGAATTAGAAAAGTAATGGGACCCGATGTGTTTATAACTTATCATCCTTCCGGTGGTGAAAGCACGGTTACGTCTGCCTATCTTCAACAGGAATCCTGGCTTTCGATGAATGCGATGCAATCAGGGCATGGCGCGCGCGAAGCAGATGTTTGGAACTGGGTAGAGAGAGATTATAATCTCAAACCCGCAAAGCCAACTCTGGACATGGAGCCTTGCTATGAAGATCATCCTGTCAATCCATGGGATGGAAAATGGACGAGACAGCGTGGGTATTTTTTAGCATACGACGTGCGATTAAGAATCTACCGGGGAATTTTTGCCGGGGCTTGCGGGGTTACTTACGGTGATCACCAGGTTTGGCAATTTCTCGATACCACTTTAAATAAACCAATCAATATTGGCGATACCATTATTGGTTGGAAGAAAGCACTGCATTCAGAAGCAGCCACGCAATTAAGGTTTCTGAAAAAACTGATGTTGTCGAGGCCCTATTTGTCGCGTATTCCTGATCAAAGCCTAATTGTATCCGACGCTGGCTCGACCTACGTTGATTATATTTCTGCTACCCGGGATGCGGATGGTTCTTATGCAATGATTCATCTTCCTTTGAATAAAGAAGTGAAAATTGATCTCAGCAAGATCACTGGTTCGACTAAGAATATTTATTGGTTTGATCCGAGGACTGGTATTGCGAAAAAAGCTACCCTGGTTCATTCAACCGCTTCATTCAGTTTTATACCACCTGCAGAAGGGAAGGATTGGGTTTTGATCATTGACGATGCTGCAAAACATTTCCCTGCTCCTTAGCTGTATATTGTACAGTTAAAAGGGTTTCACGCAAAGACGCAAAGGGAAACCGCTTCTTTGCGTCTTTGCGTGAAACCCTAGATATCACCTTTTTTCAGTTGACCCACGGCGAAGTCAACAGCACGAGCTGTGAGCGCCATGTAAGTGAGTGAAGGATTTTGATTGGCGCTGGACGCCATGCAGGCACCATCGGTCACGAAAACATTTTTGGCATCCCATACCTGGTTGTGTGCATTGAGCACAGACGTTTTTGGATCCTTCCCCATCCGCGCGGTGCCCATTTCATGTATACATAGCCCGGGATTGGCATCTGGATCGTTAAAAGTTTTGATATTTTTCAGCCCGGCTTTATCCATCATTTCAGCAGCGCTGTTCATCATGTCCGTGCGCATCGCCAATTCATTTTCGCGCCATTTGCAATCGATGTCTATGAGCGGAAGTCCCCATTTGTCTTTTTTATCTTTGCTCATGGTCATCCGGTTATCGGGATGAGGAAGATGTTCTCCCCAACCACCAAGCCACATGCCCCAGTCGCCGGGCTCAAAGAGTTTCTCTTTTAAAGATTCTCCGATGCCTTCCAGTTCACTCACCCGGTTGCGATAACCTCCTCCCTGGTATCCGAATCCTCTAACAAAATCTTTTTGTTTTGTTTTTTCATTGATGTTTCGGAACCTGGGTATGTAAATACCATTGGCCCTTCTCCCAAAAGTATAGCTGTCCTGGAATCCTTCATAGGTTCCGCTCGCACCCACATGATAATGATGGTCCATCAGGTTGCGGCCCAATTGTCCGCTTGCATTGCCCAAACCTTCGGGATGCGCATCTGCAGCTGAATTAAATAATATCGCGGTGGTGCCGATCGTAGATGCATTCAGAAAAATAACCTTTGCAAAATACTCTTCGGTTTTCATCGTCTCAGCGTCGATGATGCGAATACCTTTTGCTTTTTTGGTGTCTTTATCATAAATCACATTGACGACAATCGAAAAAGGTCTGAGGGTAAGATTGCCCGTTGCGCGTGCCGCAGGAAGTGTAACACCATTGCTACTAAAGTATCCAGTGTAGGGACATCCGCGATCACAACGATTGCGGTATTGGCATGGACCCCGACCATGCAAACCTTTTGACAGATTTGCCACGCGGCCGATAATCATTCTTCTTCCGTCGGTGAAGTTGTCTTTGATATTTCCTGAAACGTGTTTCTCCAAACAATTCATTTCCATCGGTGGAAGAAATTCACTGTCGGGAAGTTGTGGCAATCCTTCCGAAGAGCCGCTGATGCCTACAAATTTTTCCACGTAACTGTACCAGGGTGCGATATCACGGTAACGTATAGGCCAGTCGGCCCCGTGTCCGTCTCTTCCATTGGCTTCAAAATCCAGGTCGCTCCAGCGATAGCATTGACGGCCCCACATGAGGCTGCGGCCGCCTACGTGGTAACCGCGTATCCAGTCAAAAGGTTTTACCTGCGTGTAGGGATGTTCAAGATCGTTTACAAAAAAGTGGTTGTTGGTTTCATTGCAAAAGCCGCGCACCTGAATATGCTGCTCCCTGCGCATTTTTTCATTGATAGATCCGCGGTCAGTGAGTTGCCAGGGGTCCAGGTTGGCGGTGGGGTAGTCCTTGATATGCTCAACATTGCGTCCGCGTTCCAATACCAATGTTTTTAATCCTTTCTCACAGAGTTCCTTCGCTGCCCATCCGCCGCTGATTCCGGATCCCACCACGATGGCATCATAAGTATTTTGAGCATTGGCTTTGTTGTTGATGGCCAGTGAATCTCCGGGCATAGTATTCTGGTTTATTAATTTGTTTGATCTTCTATGTGAAACCTATGTGTCCTATGTTCTATGTGGTTCAAGAAACGGGGCGAGCTGTTTTATCGGCTTGAACCACGTAGAACATAGGACACATAGGTTTCACATAGAATTGTTTGATTGGAAAAGGTGGTTTATAACTTCAGTGATCCCCAACCTTCCCTGTATTCTCTTTTGATGAATTGATTCGCGGCTTCAAAATTCGTCATGCGCATATTCTCTCCGTCCCATTTGTAGGAGATGTATCGTCCCGGGAAAGTAAATCCTTCCATATTTCCATACACGGGATCATTTCTTTTAATCTTTTCGCGAATGTTAAAACAGCGCAACAATAGATTTCCCAACAAAACGGTTTCGGTTAACGGTCCCGCATAGCCGACGAATGGCGAATCCACTTCCATGTTTCCATATCCTGCAATCGATGCATCCACCCATTGCCACCAATGACCATCCATACCGCCTTCTACTCTTGGATATTTTTCGGGGACATGAACATCTTTGTTTTTGGAGAGCGGTAACAATCTCGGGTGACTTCCTCCCCATCCGCAGGAAACTTTTCCTTTGGTGCCGATGAAAAGGGTGCCACCTTCAAAATCATTTTCTCCGGGCCAGTCACTCAAGGCCTCATTCATGTTTACATCAGGTTCCAGTTCTTTCAGGCGTTCCGGCGTAATGCCACCATCCATCCAATATAAATCAAAGTCTTTTCCATTTTTTTGTTTGAATTGAAAACGGATATTGCTGGAAACCGGTCCGCTTTCAGGATATATGCCTTCTTTAAAAATCCCTTTATAAACCGTACTGGCACTGCCGGAAATTTCTGTGGGATATCCGAGTCCGAGTAATTTAAAAGGGGGGCCGATAATATGACAACCCATATCACCGAGCGCTCCCGTTCCAAATTCCCACCAGCCGCGCCAGTTGAAGGGGACGAGATTTTCTATATAGTTTGTTTTTTTGGCAGTACCCAGCCAGAGATCCCAATTCAATTCTTTTGGGATGGTTTCTTCCTTCGTGGGCCAGGAAATACCCTGGGGCCATACGGGACGATCGGTCCAGCAATATACTTTTTCAATATCGCCAATCAGTCCGGCTTCAAACCATTCTCTCATCGTGCGCATACCGTCGCAGGATGAGCCCTGGTCACCCATTTGCGTGACGACTTTGAATTTTTTTGAAGCTTTGGTGAGAACGCGTGCTTCGTAGATATCATGCGTGAGTGGCTTTTGAAGATAGAGATGCTTTTTGAGTTGCATTGCACTATAACCAACAATAGCATGATTATGATCCGGTATTGCGACGGTCACCGCATCGAAATTTTTACTTTCTTTTTCAAACATTTCCCTCCAGTCATGGTAAAAGCCGGCCTTCGGAAATTCCTTTCTGCGCGGAGCTGCCATCCGATCGTCGACATCACAGAGAAATGCCATTACTGCATTCTTTTTAGGTGCAGTAGCATAGTGATGAATATCATTCTCTGCTTCTCCCCCACAGCCTACAGCGGCGATATAGAGTTTGTCACTCGGGGCAACATGGTCCTTCCCTCCGAGTACATGTCGAGGAACAATATAAAATCCGGCAGCCAATGCAGCTGTCTTTATAAAATCCTGTCTCGTGAGGGTCGAGGATTTTTTTTCTTTGGGAGCTTTTTTCATGATGGCAATGGTTATTTGACCGGCGTGAATTTCTTAACGAAAAGAATCAATCAAAAAATTTAAAATCAGGTAGGTTATTTAGTCTTTTTCGACACTGGCTTCCAGGAAATTTCTTTAAAATATACAATGTCGTGATCGCCATGATTTTGAATTCCGAAATATCCTGAATTGGGTCTCAGGCCCCGAAAGGGTTCAAAATCAAATTTGCGCGCAGGCACTGGGTCCCCTTCTTTGTAGTCGGTGACCTTCTGGCCGTTCACTGTTACCATCGTGCGTGGCCCCTCGAGCGTAATCTCCATCACATTCCATTCCGGACCGGGTTTACCCGGTTTGGCCAATGGTTTGGAAATAGAATAAAGTGTGCCGGTGATATGATAGTCATCCTCGCCCGAAGTCTCGGGATGATTATCGATCTGTACTTCATATCCATAAAAAACGGGCATCCACTCCTCTCTAGGCTCAACGGGAACGCGAATGAAAACGCCGGAGTTATCGTTGCTGTCGCGCATTTTATAAACGATCCTGAAAATGCAATCATTGAATTTCTGTCCCTTCCAATATAATAATCCCATGCCGCCATGTCCGCGGATCAATCCATCTTCCACCGACATACTGCCGGGGCCGACGTGATTCCATCCGCTGAGATCTTTGCCGTTGAAGAGCGGTCGCCATCCGGAAGTATCGGATAACGGTCCGTTGGAAATTTTAGGCGAACCGCCATTAGCTAGAACGAATGATTGAAAGGCGAGAAAAACTACCAAACTAAAAGACAACTTGAAGAGTCTATTTTTCATATAACTTACGTTTAAATCAGAAATGATTTAGAGGCATTAACCTTTACCGAAACTAAGCTATATCCTTTTCACTTTAACAAACCTGCTGCTTCTTTATCCAGGAAAATACTGAAGCTGGGATGTGATTTGAGTATGCTGGCGGGCAATTGCGTGGAAGCATCTTCTTCCAAAAGGCTTTTCACAATATTCGCCTTCGAAGCACCGCCCACAACTAAAATAACATTCCGGCTGTCCATTATATTGGCCAATCCCAGCGTAATCCCTTTCGGTGGCGCTTTCCTGTTTTCAAAGTATTTTTTTCCTGCGTCTATTGATGAGGAAGTTAAATCAATTACATGCGCCTTGGAATCGGCAGCAGTCCCGGGTTCATTAAAACCAACATGTCCGTTAAGGCCCAACCCAAGGATCATCACGTCAATGCCTCTACGCTGTTGGATATAAGATTCAGCTTTTACGCATTCTTTTTCCAGATCATCCGCTCTTCCATCAAAGAATGAAATGGCATCCTCTTTGATAGAAAGCGGTCCAAATAATGATTCGTTCAGAAAATGGCGGCAGCTTCCGGCATCCATACCGTTCATCCCCACCCATTCGTCGAGTCCAACAATATTCCATGAGGAAGTGTTCAGCGATTTCTGCTTGTATCGCTCCACCAGATAATTATAGAGACCCGCGGGGCTATTGCCGGCGGCCGGACAAATCAATGGACCGCTGAAAGTTTCGAGCAGGCTCATCAATTTCACACCAGCCTGTTTGGACATAGAAAAATAATCATTTGAAATATGGAGCTGTGGATTATTCATAATGGGTTGGATAGAAGGAGTGAACAAGTTGAAACCTATCTTTGTGGAGGTCTGGTTGGAAAATCCGGTTCATACAGCAAAATCGTTTTGGAATATTTGAAATTACGATTTTTTAACTTTTGCTGTCCGCGGTTTTTTAAACCGAATATTCGAACATTTCTCTAATTTATCGGATCAAACTATTTGCAGCCATGAAAAAGCTATTGCTCTCCCTCACCCTGTTCACCATTTTAGCAGTCAATGCTCAGAAACAAGTCACTCCCGGAAACGGGATGATGAATGGACATCCGTCCTGGATCATGCAGGGAAATATCTATGAAGTAAATGTTAGGCAATATACTCCCGAGGGCAGTTTCAAAGCTTTTGCAAAACATCTTGACCGCCTCAAAGCAATGGGCGTCCAAACACTTTGGTTCATGCCGCTGAATCCCATCAGTAAGGTTGACCGCAAAGGGACCTTAGGAAGCTACTACGCCGTGTCGGATTACACGGCCGTAAATCCGGAATTCGGGACCCTTGAAGAATGGAAACAGCTGGTGCAAACCATTCACCAAAAAGGAATGAAAGTGATTATTGACTGGGTTCCCAACCATACAGGCGGCGATAACCGATGGCTCACTGAACACCCGGATTTTTTTGTAAAAGATAGTACCGGCAAAGCAGCCATAGCAGTGGATTGGGCAGACACCCGTCAGCTCAATTATAAAAACCGCGTTATGCAGGATAGCATGATCAGTGCAATGAAATTTTGGCTTCGTGGTTCAGACATTGATGGCTTCCGCTGCGATGTGGCGTGGAATGTACCCGGACCTTTTTGGAAAAGATGCATCAGCGAATTGAAGAAAATCAAAAATGTTTTTATGCTGGCGGAAGGCGACAATGGCTACCTACCGAAAAACGGATTCGATGCCGTGTACCCCTGGCGCATGTTTCATAAAATGCAGAAAGTTTCAGCAGGTGAACTTCCAGCCATTGCGCTCGACAGTATCCTAAAAGAAAACGACACACTATACCCGGCCAATACCATTCAAATGTATTTCACCAGCAACCATGATGAAAACAGTTGGAACAAAGCGGATTTTGGAATCTTCCCGGGAGCATCTCACGCTCCTTTTGCTGTATTTAGTCAAACCATGTTCCGCAGTGTCCCACTTATCTACAGCGGGCAGGAAGAGCCTGTTCTCCGTGCTATCAGTTTTTTTGAAAAAGACACGATGCATTTCGAAAGACTGGCTCGGGCAAGATTTTATCGAACACTGCTGATGTTGCGAAAACGAAACCAGTCCCTATCCGCAGACGCTTCCTTCCGAAAGATAAATGTGGGTGATGAAAAATCTGTTTATGCTTATGTTCGTCAAAAAGGCTCGCAGCGCATTTTTGTAATTCTAAATCTATCGGCAACTGAGCAAACCATCACCGTTAATGATAACAGTCTGCTTGGAAAACCTTTCAATGTTTTTGCGGGAACCAATGAGGCATTGACGCAAAAGAGCTGGAAGATGGAGCCGTGGGGGTATGTGGTGTATGAATATGTGGGGCGGTAGTCTGAATTTGGATTAGTGGATTAAAGTATTTCTGGATTGGTTAACCTGAGTGGAATAGATCATAATAATCCTGTAATCCACAAATCCCAATTCAGATAAATAATCCGTGCAATCCTTTCTTCTGCTTAATCCGCGATCCAGACAACCCCGCCAGCACCATCATAATTCCCACAAAGCAAAAAGACTCACAAACGCCCAATCGTTCGCCAGGGTTTTCAGGAGTGTGTATCAAACGCGGAATATGGAGCAATAAAAACCAGCCGCCAATCATAATGGCAGAAAGCATCGCAGCCCATTTCTTCGTTGCAGGAATCAGCAGTCCCAATCCTCCTGCTATAAGACAAATACCACAGAAGCGCGTCCAGAAGGGATGGAAAGGAATATAATCAGGGATCAGTGTGTCTACAAAATCAGCATATTTAAAATGCGCAGACCCGGAAGAGATAAAAAAAATGGCTATTAGTAATGAACCGAATTTGGAGATGACCTTGATCCATGTCTGGTGATCGTTTATAGTTGGATTGAGAAATGATGCAGCCACAATCAATGCTCCGCCAACCAGTGCCAGCGATTTGTACATATTCAACCAATCCTGCATCCAATGAAAAAAATGACGAGTACAGGACAGGAAAAAAATGAGTGCGGAAATCAGCCAGGAAGCTGCGAAGCCTTTAAAAGAGAAAAGAATCGCTAGAGACGCGATGATCATAATCGTTCCGGAAACATAAGCGAGTGTGGGATTTAGACTAAATCCTACCGACCATGCCGGCGGTCTTCCAAAAATAAAATCTTCTGAAGAAAAAGACAAGAATGCCAAAGCGATCATGGCAAAAGCAAAAATAATACGCCCGGGTTTGATGAGTGTATACATAGGTCAAAAATGGAGTACTGATACTGCAACGAAAGATAGCGAGGATTGAGGAACATGAGGCATCGTGGGTACGCTGCAGGATACGATTGAGCGAAGAAATCGACCCAATTGAGGTTAATGTTAAAAAATGGCAACCGCATGTTGCATTATTAGTGGCTTATAAATAATACCTGATTTATAAGAATACATTCTCCTGCCAGAAAAGGCATCGCGGGTTTACAAAACCCAAAAAAAGAGGGAAGTCAATGACCACCCTCTTAATAATAAAGAAAATCAAAATAATCTCACAGTATCGATTTAATTAAGCTACTGCTTCAACCAGTTCCTGCTTAGCTTCTCTTATGAGTTGCAATTCGCCATGCACTTTAATTTCTTCACCCAGTGCTAAACCACCTGTTTCGAGTACAGCATTGTAAGAAATGCCAAAGTCTTTACGGTTGAATTTCCCACTAATGGTAAACCCTGCCTTAAAGTTACCCCATGAATCCTTGGCCGTACCACTGTACTCAACATCCAGTACAACGGGATGTGTCGTATCCTTGATCGTCAGGTTTCCATGAAGTTTGTAATTCTCCTGATCAAGCTTTTCCACTTTTGTTGATTTGAAAAGGATGGTAGGATGTGTTTCTACTTCAAAAAAATCTGCGTTGCGCAGGTGCTCATCTCTTTGCTGGTTATTGGTGTTGATCGACATGGTATCGATGCTAGCGGTTACGTTCGCATTTTCAAAATCTGCTCCTTTAGTTTCTACTTCAACATTAAATTTGTTGAAATTACCTGATACATTACTGATCATAAGATGCCTGATCTTGAATCCGATCTCACTGTGTGTAGGGTCCAGCGCCCATTTTGTTGTTGCCATAATGATAGATTGATTTATTGGAAAATGATTGTTTACAAAAATTGTATTAGCAATTGCCTTCAGTTGAACAGGTCTCCCCATCCGCTTTCTGCGATACTACCTTTAAAGAAGTGTTACTAAACTCCGTCCATGATTTTTCCAGTGCAGAAAGAAAAACATCACTGCCCTGTGCACCCGAAACAGCATACTTGCGATCAAATACAAAAAATGGAACACCGTTCACTCCGATTTGATTCGCTTCATCGATATCAAGACGCACCTCATCCGCGAACTGATTTGAAGAAAGCATATCTCTGATTTCTTTTTCGCTTAATCCTGCATCGACGCCCAGACCCACCAATGTTTCCGTGTTGTCGATATTTTTTCCTTCTGTGAAATAAGCGGCAAAAAGTTTTTCTTCTACCTGGTCCTGCAATTGATGCCTCGCAGCCAGGTGCGACAACCGATGTGCATTGAAACTGTTGGCAGGAATGGCTTTGTCGAACTGATAATCTAGCTCGGCTTGCTTTGCTGTTTCCGTCATCGTTTTATGAAGTCCCTTTGTTTTATCAATACTCCAACCCTTTCTGTCGGAGAGGTATTCGTTAATCGTTTGCCCGGTTCCGGATTTCATCTCGGGATCGAGTTGAAAACTCTTCCACTCGATCTCAATGCCTTCCTTATGGGCAAACTGATTCAGACCGGCTTCAAATTTCCTTTTACCGATATAGCAGAAGGGACACATTACATCGGACCATATTTCTACTTTCATATTATTCATTGT
>Ga0075026_100000264_pt1 | contig 20342 bp, 22 predicted proteins | sample Str012_2_FD_71392 | JGI IMG/M metagenome (GOLD analysis project Ga0075026, IMG submission 71392) | Freshwater sediment microbial communities in response to fracking from Pennsylvania, USA - Straight Creek_MetaG_SC_2012 | ecosystem: Environmental > Aquatic > Freshwater > Creek > Sediment... | reverse complement strand
ACCGTCCGATCGAGCGATGCCGCTGGCATCGCGGTCGGTGACGCGGTGATCGTGCACGGCTACGACCTGGGTGTGTCGCACCACGGTGGATACGCGCAGGTGGCGCGGGTCCCCGCGGAGTGGATCGTGCCGCTGCCCGCCGGCCTCACGACGCGCGAGGCGATGGTCGTCGGCACCGCGGGTTACACGGCGGCGTTGTCGGTGCTCACGCTCCTCGATCACGGGATCACGCCCGACGCGGGAACGGTGCTCGTGACCGGCGCGACCGGCGGTGTCGGCAGCATGGCTGTGGCGATGTTCGCGGGTCTCGGCTTCACCGTCGCTGCGAGCACCGGGAAGTCCGAAGCCGAGCCGTTCCTCCGAGCGTTGGGTGCGACCGAGATCGTGGCCCGCGACGAGCTCACCGACACGTCGAAGCCGCTGATGTCGGCGAGGTGGGCGGGGGCCGTCGACAGCGTCGGTGGCGCGACGCTCGCGCACGTGTTGGCGACGCTCGACTCCTTCGGCGCGGTCGCCGCGAGCGGCAACGTCGGTGGCGCCGACGTGCCCACGACGGTTCTGCCGTTCATTCTTCGCGGCGTCGCGCTCTACGGGATCGACTCGGTCCACACCCCGATCGAACGGCGACGCGAAGTGTGGGGGCGCATCGCCGGCGATCTGAAGCCGTCGGCCCTCGACGCGGTCGAGCAGGTCGTCGACCTGGCGCACCTCGAAGCCGCGCTCGACGAGATCGGCCGCGGCGCGGTCACCGGCCGTTACGTGGTGAAGCTGTAGGCGTGGTGAAGCTGTAGGCGTGGTGAAGCTGTAGGCGTGGTGAAGCGAGAGTTCGGGTTCGGCGGTCACCCAGGGAAGGGCTGGAGGCCCATGCGGGCCCGCACTTCGGCGCGGCGCAGCGGTGGCACCGTCTTGGGAGGTTGACGCCGAGCCGGCAGACGGTCGAGTAGCGCGGTCGCCAGCGCGGCGATCTCGAGCGACACCGCATGCATGTCGTCGGCCGTCGCCCCGGTGGGTTTCGTCACCCCGGTGATCTTGCGCACGAATTGGTACGCGGCGGCTTCGATCTCTTCCTCGGTCGCGGGGGGTTCGAGGCCCCGCAGCTCAGTGATGTTTCGGCACATGCCCACCAGGCTACGACGCAAAAAGAGACCGCCCCTGGAGGCCGCGGGGCGGTGCGGTCTCCAGGGGCGGTGGCGAGGCTCGGGGCACTCGACCGGTGGGGCAACCGGTAGTTGAGGTATCGGCCGTCGCGGGAGTCGCCTGAGCGACTTGGCCGAACGTTGGCCCAACGCTGGGTGAGGTCTTACCAGGGCGCGTCGGGCCAGGTCGGGGTGGTGCGTTGCCCGCGCAGCCACTCGAGATCGACCCTCACGAAGTCGTCGGGCAGATCGCTCGGCGACGCGTCGAGATCGAGATCGATCCAGTGCACGAGGAGCTCGCGCCGGCGGGTGTGGAGGCTCTCGAGCACCGCCTGGCGGCCGTGAACCAACCAGATGCCGGTTCGGCTCCAGGCGTCGTCGGGCATGGCGCGCCAGGCGTCGTCGAGTGCCTGTTGCGATGTCTCGAAGTCGGCGATCAGCGCAGGCGCGCCGCGGCCCGCGCCGGCCTCGATGGCGGCCTCGCGGCCGGCCGCGCCGTCGGGATACGCGGCGCGCTCCTCGCCCGCGATCGCACCTTCGACGATGTTGCGCATCGCGTCGGCGTTGCGCGCGAGGTGGGTGACCACGTGACCGCGCGTCCAACCGGGAAGTCGCGAGGCACCGCGCGCCTGATCGTCGCCCAGCGACGCGATCGTCGTGCCAACCCGGCGAGCCGCGTCGGCGACGGCGTGCTGGTTCACACGTGGACGCGGGCAGAAGGCGAGGCGTCGACTTGGTCGGGGGCGTACGCGATCACCGGCTCGTCGGTACCGAACACATCCAGTGTGTGGATGAAGCGGTGGAGTCCCATCGACTGCGCGCAGCTGAATCCGAGCTCGACGATCTGCGCTGCGGTGAACACCTGCGCCAGCTCGCGGTAGAAGTCGGCGTCGATTGCATGATGGTCGGCCGAGAGCAGGTCGAGGAACTTCACCGCCAGGCGTTCCTGGTCGGTGAGGTCGCTGGCGTCGACGTCGAGCAGGCAGGCGACGTCGTCGTCGGTGATCGAGTCGTGCTTGCGCGACTGCATGCACGGTTGGCATTCGCCCAGCTGCGCGCTGCGGATGCGGAGCAACTCCAGGATGCGCCCGCCCAGCAACGAGCCGTCGCCGCGCAGCCGGCGGGTCTCGTCCATCGAGAGCAGCTGGCGAGTGTGGTAGGCGAAGATCTGCAACGGGATCGGCGTGGCGTAGAGCCCTTCGTCGCAGCCGCCTTCGATGACCATCCGGGAGACGGGGGACAGTTGGTCCATCGGGATCGGTTCGATGATCGGCATCGGGCCACCTCGCTTTCGAGTTCCGTGCAGACTACGGCGCATCCGCGAAGAGGAGAAAGCTCATGGATCTCGGGTTGGCAGGCAAGGTGGCACTGGTGACCGGTTCTTACCGCGGTACCGGCGCGGGCATAGCCGGTGTGCTCGCCGCCGAGGGCACGACCGTCCTCGTCCACGGGCTGGAGCCGGGGCAGACCGATGCCACCGTCGCCGCGATCGCTGACTCCGGTGGACGGTGTCACGCGATCACCGGCGACCTGCGCACCGAAACGGGCACCGCCGCGCTGGTTGCCGCCGCGCGCGCGGTCGTCCAGCGCGTCGACATCGTGGTCAACAACTACGGCGTCGCCGAGGGCAGCGATTGGGACACGTCCGACACCACGAGCTGGCACGGCAGCTACGACACGAACGTGGTGACCGCGGTGCGCGCCACGCAGGCGTTCCTCCCCGACATGCGCGCCGAGGGCTGGGGCCGGGTGGTGTTCATGGCGACGGTCGGCGCGACGCGTCCCGGCGATCGCATCCCCGAGTACTACGCGGCGAAGGGCGCGTTGCCGTCGACGACGGTCAGCCTGGCCAAGCACCTCGCCGGTACGGGGATCACAGTGAACTGCGTGAGCCCGGGCATCATCGCCACGCCCGAGGTGATCGACTCCTACACCGAGCGAGCGCGCCGCGAGGGACGCCCGACCGACTGGCCGAGCGTCGAGCGGATGATCCAGGAAGGGCGCATGCGCAACCCGACTGGTCGGGTACCGACGCCCGTCGACGTCGGCCGCTTCGTCGCGTTCGTGGTGAGTGAGCCGGGCTGGCACCTCAACGGGGCCCACCTCCGCTTCGACGGCGGTACCGCCGACGCGGTGACGTGAGCGAACCCGCCTACAGCCACTGGGTCGTCGACCACGTTCCCGACTCGAGATCCATGATCTCCTCGGGCGCGCGCTGCTCGGGGTGGAGGTAGATCCGGACCCACTCGATCGGCGTGCATTCGGCGTCGTAGGTGGTGAAGGTCGCAACGAGAACCGGATCGACAATGGTGATCAGGAGCTGCTGCGCAACGAAGGGTGGCGCGAAGGTCGCGTGGAATCGGCGTCTCATGTAACGGGCCGAGAGGCCCTGCTCGCCGAGGAGCACCGCCATCGAATGCTTGCGCAATCCGGTGGGGCGGTGGCGAAGTCCGATGTCGGGGCGCTGGGCATTGTGCGTGACGCTGTGGGGGCGGCCCCGGTACCGACGGAGCCGGCTGCATTGCCAGAGCTGCGTCCCGGGGCGTTCGCCGAACGCCTGGCAGGCGGCGGCAGGGGCGATGCGGACCGACGACTCGAGAACCTCGTAGCGGTAGTTGACGCGTTCGGGGCTCGGGGCGACGGTGAGGAGCGCCGGACCTTCTGCCGACGTCGACAGCGTCGGCGGGTGGATCGCACGCGTCCCGCGCCCGCGGCGTCGCTCGACCCACCCCTCGAGTGCGAGGCGATCGAGGGCAGCGCGCGTGGTGATCACACTCACGCCGTAGCTCGCCGCGAGTTCCCGCTCGCCCGGGAAGTCGTCACGGTCGAGCCAGAGTCCGTCGTCGATCTCGTAACGGAGTTGCAGGTAGACCTGGTGCTGCAACGGCACGGCCGGGTCGAAAGCGACCGCGTGGGAGCCGGTGGTCATCCGGCGATCGTTTCGGGTTCGGCTTCGACGCGGTTCACGAGGTGACCGACGCCGTCGATAGCCACCTCGACCGAATCGCCAGGCACGAGCCACTGACGCCGGATGGCGCCGTTGCCGGCCGGCGACCCCGTGATGACGACGTCGCCCGGCTGCAACGCGATCACTTCACTGATGTAGGCGAGGAGCGTGGGAATCGAAAAGATCATGTCGTCGGCGCGCATCTCTTGGCGCAACTCGCCGTTTACGATCGTTCGGAGATGGAGTTCGTCCATCGCCGGCGCCTCATCTCGCGTCACCAACCACGGGCCGAACCCGCCGGTGTGCGGGAAGCTCTTCCCTGCAGTGCTCTGGTTGGTGTGTGACTGGTAGTCGCGCACGCTGGCGTCGTTGTAGCACGAGAAGCCGGCGACGGCGTCGAGCGCATTCGCCGGCGTGAGGTAGCGGGCGTGCCGACCGATCACGACGGCCACTTCGCCTTCGTAGTCGAGACGGCGCGAAACGCGCGGCACCCACAGCGCGCCCTCGTGGCCGACCTGACTCATCGGCGAGCGGAGGAAGAGCCGCGGGTACTTCGGATCCTCGGGCTCGGTACCCCGCCACTCGGCGACCTCGGCGGCATGACTGTGCGTGTTGAGGCCGACCCCGATCACGTGCACGGGGTCGGGGACCGGCGCCATCAACTCGAGGCCATCGAGAGGGAGGTCGGCCTCGGCCGTCAGGGCGGCGAGCGCCTCGTCGAGCCCGCGCTCGAGGAGCGCGCGTACCGACGGCACGCCGAGACGCGTGGTCAGGTCGACCACACCGTCCTCGACCGGGCCTTCCTCGAGCACGAGCCCGGCGTGTGGGCCCGACGGCGTCCGGAATGTGACGAGCCGCATCGCTCCCTCCCCATCGCTCAAAGTGCTCTTGAACTTATGTGTCTATGAGTTTAATCTACCGGTGCATGACCGCCCACGTCCAGATCGAGAACGACCAGATTCACCCGCGGGCGATCGCCCACGTCGTGTTCCGCTCGCCCGACCCCGACCGACTCGCCGACTGGTACTGCTCCGTGCTCGGCGCGCACGTCGTACTGCGGCATCCCATGATCCGCTTCATCACGTGGGACAACGCGCAGGACCGCCTCGCGTTCGTACCGCTGCGGAAGAGCCAGCAACCCACCCGAGGAAAGGTCGGCGTCGATCACGTCGCGTTCGAGATGGCGTCGCTCGCCGACCTCATCGCGACGTACCGGCGCCTCGCGGCGGAGGGCATCGATCCGATCCGCTGCTTCAACCACGGCGTGGCCACGTCGATGTACTTCCTCGACCCCGACGGCAACGAGATCGAATTGAGTGTCGACCACTTTCGTGACGTCGCCGACCTCAACGAGTGGCTCGCCACTGGTGATTTCGACGAGAACCCCGCGGGCGTTGCCCTCGACCCCGAAGATCTGGCGACGCGGGTGGAGTCGGGCGCCGACGAGATCGAACTCTTGCGACCCGACGTGTCACACCGCACCTGGCTCACCGACCAGCTGCGGACGCCCGAAAAGTGATGAACCATCCTCACGACACCTCGGTGCTCATCGCCGGCGGAGGGCCCGTCGGTCTCACCCTTGCTGTCGGACTCGGTCGCCTCGGTGTGCGCTGCATGGTCATCGAAGCCAACGAAGCCCACTCGATCCTGCCGAAGATGGAGCTGTGCAACGCGCGCACGATGGAGATCTACGCCCGCCTCGGGCTCGAGGCCAGCATCCGCGATGCCGGCTACCCGGTCGATGCCCCGATGGACGTCCTGGTGACGACCAGCCTCAATGACGCGCCGATCCATCGGCTCGTCTATCCGTCGACGAACGCGATGCAGGCACGAATCGCCGCGAGTCGCGACGGCAGCGAGCCGCGCCAGGCTTACCAACGCATCTCGCAGTACACGCTCGAACCGCTGCTGCGCGCCGCGGCGGAATCCCTGTCGCCCGTCACCGTGCGCTTCGGAGCCCGGCTCGACACCTTCACGCAGTCGGCGAGTGGCGTCGATGCCGAAGTCGTCGACGGCGACGGATCGCGCCGTCACGTCCACGCCGACTATCTCGTCGGCTGCGACGGTGGCGCGAGCACCGTCCGCGAGCAGCTCGGTATCCGCCTCGACGGCCGTGCCGCGGTGTCGCGCATGTTCCACGTGTTCTTCCGCTGCGACGATCTCCTCGATCGTCACTCGCTCGGACCGGCGCGGCACTACAACATCGTGGGTGAGGTCGCCGCGGGGCTGATCGCGCAGGATGACCTGCGCCGCTACGCGATCCACGCCAACGTTCCCGCCGACACCGATCCCCGCTGGTTGGTCGAACAGGTCGTCGGCGCGCCGGTACCCGCCGAGATCCTCTACGTCGGGACGTGGACGCCCCACCTCCTCGTTGCCGACCACTACGGCGAGGGGCGGGTCTTCCTCGCCGGCGACGCGGCGCACCAATACATCCCGACCGGCGGCTTCGGCCTCAACACCGGCATCGGCGACGCGGCCGATCTGAGTTGGAAGCTGGCGGCCGCAATCGCGGGCTGGGGCGGTACGAAGTTGCTCGAGTCGTACGACGCGGAACGGCGTCCCGTCGGTGTTCGCAATCGCACCGGGGCGACGGTCGCGGCGCGCGGACACACCAAGTGGCGTGCGGCGTACGACGCCGGCGTGCGCGGTGACGAACTCGTGCAGCTGATCGACCGTGAGCAGCGCAAGTCGCATGAGCTGCGGGGGATCGAGCTCGGGTACCGCTACCTGCACTCGCCCGTCATCGCGGGTGCAAGCGGGGATTGTGAACCGGATCTCGCCGTCTACGAGCCGACGGCGGAACCGGGGGCCCGCCTGCCGCACGTCTGGCTCGATGGCGGTACCGCGCTGCACGACCAGCTCGGCGCGGGGTTCAGCCTGATTCGCCTCGGCGACGTCGATGTGGATCCGCTGGCGCGTGCCCTGCGCACGCGCGGCGTGCCCGTCGACGTCCTCGACATCACCGACCCGATCGCGCACGGGGTGTACGACGCCTCGGCGTTGCTCGTTCGGCCGGACCTCCACGTCGCCTGGCGCGCCCACCGAGCACCCCGGGATCCTGACCTGATCGCGGCGATTGTCACTGGCAACCACAACCATGCAGAACGAGGTACCCAATGGAACTGAAATCCGAGCACGTCGAGTTCATGAACGACCACCGTTTCGGTGTGTTGTCGACTGGACGACGCGACGGTTCGCCCCAGGCGTCGATGGTCGGTTACTTCTTCGACGGCGACGCATGTCTGATCACCTTTCGGCGCGGGACCGCGAAGTATCACAACATCAAGCGCCAACCGCGCGTCGTCCTCAGCGCGGCCGATGGTCGCCGAGTCCTCACGATCTACGGCAATGGTGAACTCATCGAAGACGACCCCGCCCGCGTCAACGCATTTCAGACCATCTTGATGTCGTACGGCCTGCCCGAGACGCCCGCCGAAGACCTGATCAAGACCATGGAAGACGAACAGCGGGTGGTCCTGCGACTGCGCCCGAGCGCGATCGACCTGCACGAGTGAGAGATCTCCACGACCGCGTGAGCATCGTCACCGGCGCCAGCCGTGGGATCGGTCGCCAGATCGCCCTCGCGCTGGGCCACCGCGGTGCGAAGGTGGTCGTCGCCGCGCGCACGACCACGCCCCACGCTCGCTTGGTCGGGTCGATCGGCGAGACCGTCGAGGCCATAACGGACGCCGGTGGCGAGGCGCTCGCAGTTCCCTGCGACATGGCCGAACCCGACGACCTGCGCCAACTCGTCGAGACCACGGTCCGACACTTCGGAGGCGTCGATCTGCTCATCAACAACGCCGCCGACACTCGAGGCAGCGCGGCTCCCATCGCCGAGTACCCGCTGGAATCGTGGCGCCACCAGTTCGACGTGAACGTCCACGCCCCCTTCATCCTGACCGGCCTGGTCGTGCCGCACATGCGCGGCCGCGGCGGTGGTGCGATCGTGAACATCACATCGAGCCAGGGTGACCTGCAAGCCGTTGACGCGACCGAGCGCGATGGGCCGATCCGACTCGGGACGCTGTTGGGCTACGCCACCACGAAGGCGGCGCTGAACCGGCTCGCCAACGCCGTGGCGCCGACACTTCGGGCCGACAACATCGCGGTGGTGAACCTCGATCCTGGCTTCACGCGCACCGAGCACGTCGAGCTCCTCGACGAACGTGACCTGGTCGACGCCGGAGCCGCGGCGCCGATGTCGGCGACCGTCGACGCGCTGCTCGACATCCTGACCGTCGACGATCCGATCCGGTACACCGGCCAGATCGTGCGCGTGCAATCCGGTTGAGACCGGCCGTCGATGGCATGATGGCGCCATGACCGACAAGACCTTCTTCTCCGACGACGAATGGAAAGCACTGTCGGAGTCGCCGCTGTTCGTGACCCTGGCGATGCTCGCAGTTGCGGAGCACGGGCCGATCTCGATGATCAAGGAGTCGGCCGCCGCGGCACGCGTGATGGCGCAGCCCGGCGATCGGGGCGCCGCCACCGAGCTGATCGTCGCGATCGCGCACGATGCCCAGAGTCACGAAGCTCGCCACGACGCCAAGGAACACCGCGGGAAGACTCCCGATCAGGCGGTCGACGAGGCCGTCGCGCAGCTCGCGCCCGCCACCGCGGCGCTTGCGAAGCTGCCGATCCAAGAGGCAGCCGAGGTGCGGAACTGGTTGCTCGATCTCGCCCGCGCCGTGGCCGATGCTGCCAAGGGCACCAGCGAGCGCGAGCAGGCGACCGTCGAACGCATCCGGGTCGCGCTGGGAGGACCTTCCGCCGCGAGCTGACGTCAGTTCGATTCGGTGGCGGTGCGGTTCTGGGTCTCGATCACATGGCGCACTACGTCTTCGACGTGTGCGTCGTCGATCCCGAGTGCCGCGCCGATGTGCACCGACCAGATCTCCGAACGGACGTTGTTCTCGAAGTCGAGTTGGCTGCGCAGTTCCGACCGCGCGGCCTGACGGTTCTGGCTGACCATCACGAACGTGGCGAGGAAGATCGCTTCGAGGCTGACGATCATGGTCAAGAGGCCGAAGGGGAACTCGTCGAACTTGAGCGCCGCTCCGAAGATGCCGATGTTGATGGCGATCCAGACCGCGAACCACACGGAATGGATGTAGACGAAGTTCAGGGAACCGGCGAAGGCGGTGACTCGGTCGGCAGCGCGGTCCTGCGCCTGTTGGACCGAGCGGGCGATCGTCCTCTCGTTGCGGGCGGCCACGATGGGCGTGAACAGTTGCCCGTCTTCCGTGCCGTCGAGCGCGTCGAGGCTGCGGCACGCGGCACACGTGACGTGATCGTGCCCGTCGGCACGGTCGGGTGGCTCGGTCATGGCGACTCCCCGGTTCGGTTACCGAGACCGTAGCGACCGCGGCGTCGCGAACTTGACCGTCATGGATCAGCCCGGTGCCGCGAGTCGTCGGCGGATGTCGGCGCGGAGCTCGCCTTTGGCGACCTTGCCGCCGGACGCGCGGGGGAGCGCCTCCAGCACGACGAGTCGCTCCGGGAACCACTCCGGTGACACGCCCTGCGTGCGCAGGAACGACACCAGCTCGTCGAGGGTGAGCTCGGCGCCCGCTTCGAGCTCGGCGTAGAGGCAGACTCGCTCCCCGAACACGTCGTCGGGCATCGCCACCGCGGCGGCCACCGCGACCGAAGGGTGTTGCGCGACTTCGGCTTCGACCGCGGGCGCGCTGATGTTCTTCCCGCCGCGGATGATGATGTCGGACGTGCGCCCGACCACACGCAGGTAGCCGTCGGCGTCGATGGTGCAGAGATCGCCGATGCGCATCCAGCTGTCGGCGGTGAACAGTTCCTCGTTGGCCCGGTCGTCGTCGAGGTAGCCGAGGCACGTGGCTGGACCCTTGCACACCGGGTGGCCCGGCGTGTCGGGCGTGGTGATGTCGACGTCCGCGTCGTCGAGCAGGCGAACGTGCATGTCGGCAATGATCCGGCCCGCGGTCTGCAGCCGGCGGTGGCGGTCGTCGCGCATGGTTGTGCGGCTCAACGCGCCGGTTTCGTTCGACCCGTAGAACTGGAGGACGCGCGCGCCGGTGACGTCTTCGAAGCGCGCGGCGCGCTCGTAGGGAACCGCCTCGCCACCCGTGAACATGCAGCGCAACGACGACAGGTCGTGACGCTCGATCGCGGGCGACTTCAACATCATGAGGAACTGGGTGCTCACGCACGCGAGCACCGTCACGCGCTCGCGCTCGATGGTGGCGATCACCGTATCGGCGTCGAATCGTTCCTGCACGACCGTCGGCGCGCCCAACACTGCCGGGGTCACGTGCGCGGTCCAGATGCCGAACCCGAAGGGCGCGGGAATCGCGCTGAGGAACACGTCGTCGGTGGTCATCTCGCCCGCGTCGGCGGCGAGCTGGTGGAAGTACATCCACCGGTTCTGCGTGTGCACCACGCACTTCGGCATCCCCGTGGTGCCCGACGTCGAGTTGATGAGGAACACATCGTCGGCTCCGTAGGCCCGTTCGGCGAGGTCGGCGAGGTCGGCGACTGGCGCGCCCGGGTCTTCGGCGATTCCGTCGGCGTCGACCACGACGTGGTGGCTCAGGGCGGCGCCGGCGGCGCGCAACGTGGTGACGAGCGCGAGAGTGGGCCGCTCGCGATGTTCGGCCAGGGTCACCAGCGCGTCGGCGCGCGTGAGCGTGACGAGATGGCGGATCTCGTCGTCGCCGGCGCGGTGCCCGAGCCCGACCACCGTGAGCCCGGCACGTTCGGCGGCCACGAACGCCGCATGGACCGCCACACCGTCGGGGAGTAGGACCGCGACCCGCGCCCCGCGCGGGAGCCCGGTACCCGCGAGTACCCGCGCCAAGGCCGTCGCCCGTTGGTCGTACTCGGTCCACGTGGCGCGTCGCCCGTCGGCGACGATCGCATCACCCGTCGGGCGGGTGCGCGCCCACCCCGCCACCGCATCACCCACCGTCGTGTCGCCCCACCACCCCGCGGCGCGGTACTCGGCGGCGGCAGAGGGGTCGGGGGGCACGGGATCCTTCTACTACGCGACGCCGTAGTGTGCCGAGCGACGACAGGAGCGCGTATGACGACGACGCCCACCGACGCGGCCCGGGTGCGGGCCCGAGTCGACCATCCGATCATCGACGCCGACGGTCACTTCGTCGAGCTTGGCCCGTTGCTGCACGACGAGGTGATCAGCTTCGTCGAGGATGCGGGCGGCGCGGCATTGCGCGAGCGGTTCCTCGCCACCGCGGCATCGTTCGACACGTCATCGAGCCTGGCCGATCGCGACGATCCCGGGGTGCGCGAGCAATGGAAGGCGATGCCATCGTGGTGGGGCTGGCAGACCGCGGCGGTGCGCGACCGCGCCACCGCGCACCTTCCTGCATTGCTCTACGAGCGCCTCGACGAGATCGGTATCGACTTCACGATCTTGTACCCATCCATGGCGCTGGGGTACTTCGAGGTGACCGACGAAGAGCTGTCGTCGGTGCTGTGCCGAGCGGTGAACCGTTACCACGCGCGGCTGTTCGAGCCCTACCGCGACCGCTGCACCGTCGGTGCGCTCATCCCCATGAACACGCCGAGTCAGGCCGTCGCCGAGGTCGAGTACGCGGTGCGCGAGCTCGGCATGAAGTCGGTGTTGATGGCGGGGTACGCGCGGCGGCCCGTCGCCGCCGGGGGCTACCGCCTCGACATGTTCGGCCTCGACTCCGCACACGACTACGACCCGCTCTGGGCGACGTGTGTCGAGCTCGGAATCGCGCCGGTCGTGCACAGCGCGCTGCAGCAACACCGCGTCACCCGATCGATCTCCAACTACGTCTACAACCACGTGAACGGCCTCGCCGCCGCACACGAGTCGCTGTGCAAGTCGCTGTTCCTCGCCGGCGTGACGTATCGGTTCCCCGAGCTGCGGATCGGGTTCCTCGAGGGTGGTGTGGCCTGGGCGTGCGCGCTGTTCGCGGGGCTGGTCGGCCATTGGGAAAAACGCAACCGTGACGCCATCGTCGAGCTCGATCCCGACCGACTCGACGTCGACGCGTTGCTGACGTACTTCACCGAATACGGCGACGACGCCGTGCAGGCACGCATGGGCGATCTGCGCGAGTACTTCGCCCGCCCCGCGGCACGTCCGGCCCAGCTCGACGAGTTCGCGGCCGTCGGCATCGACACCATCGACGACTTGCGGACGCGCTTCGAGCCCAACTTCTACTTCGGCTGCGAGGCTGACGATCCGCTGGTGGCGTGGGCGTTCCGCGCCGACGTCAATCCGCTCGGTGCGCGATTACGCCCGGTGCTCGGATCCGACATCTCGCACTGGGATGTGCGCGACATGACCGAGCCGGTGGCGGAGGCGTTCGAGCTGGTCGAGCGGGGAATCATCACCGAGCACGACTTCCGCGATCTCACGTTCGTCAATCCTGTGCGGCTGCACGCCGAACCGAACCCGCAGTTCTTCGCGGGCACGGTCTGCGAGACCGCGGCTGCCGCCGCGCTCGCCGAAGTGAAGGAAGCGGCGGCGTGAACCGCGACGATGCCCGACCGCTGCGGTCGGTGGTGTTCGCACCGGGCGACGATGCCGACGCCCTCGCCGCCACGCAGGCGTCGGGCGCCGATTCGATGGTCGTCGACCTCGAAGAGCCGCAGACGCCGTATCCCGAATCCGAGCGCGAGCGCGGCCGGAAAGTGGCGCGCGCGTTCTTCGACACGCTGCGCCCGGGCGAGCTCCCGCTGGTGTTCGCGCGCGTCCAGCCCCCCGCGACCGGTCAGACCCTCAAGGACCTACGCGCCGTCGTCGGGCCGGGACTCGCGGGCGTCCTGCTGCCGAAGATCGAGAGCCCAGCCGACGTGCACGCGCTCGACGCGCTGCTCACGTGCACCGAGGTCGACTTCGATCTCGAGCCCGGACAGCTCGCCATCTATCCGATCCTGGAGACCGCGCAGGCGATCCGGCTTGCCTACGAGATCGCGGTCGCGTCGCCGCGCGTCTCGCACATGGGTGGTGCACTCTCGCGCTTCGGCGACATCCACCAGGCGCTCGGCTATCGCTGGACACCGGAGGGCGAGGAGACGCTGTTCCTGCGCTCGAAGGTGCTGGTCGACGCCAAGGCGGCGGGGATCCGCTACCCGATCAGCGGGATGTGGGGCGGCGCACTCGATGATCTCGACGGCCTGCGCGCGTTCGCCACCGGCCTGCGGAACCTCGGGTACTACGGGATGATGCTCGGGAGCGCGGAACACGTGTCGCTGGTGCACGAGGTGTTCACGCCCACCGCGGACGAGATCGCCTACTGGCGCGAGCTCGACGAGTTGGCGACCGAAGCCGAACGGGTGGGCAGTGGCCCGATCCGCCACGGTGATCCGCGCCAGGGTGAAGCACACGTCGTGCACATCGCCCACGTCGGCTCGGCGCGCAAGAACCTGGCCTGGGCGCGCGACCTCGGCGTGATCAGCTGATCGACGAACCGGTTGCTACTCCTGGGCGCGCGGGAGCACGACGTTGGCAACCCGCTCGACGTACGGCCACGCGAGCTCGGGGGGCAAGCCTCCACACAGCGGCATCAGCATGAGCATCCCGCCGCCGCGCACGAGCTCGACGGCCTCGTCGGTGCTGTAGATCTTGTGGGCGGGCGACGTAGCCCGCAGCTCCTCGACCGTCTGCGCGTGCGAGATGCTCGCGGTCGTCTCGTCGCCCGGGTTCCAGTCGCCGTACATCTTCACGTCGTGGAGGATGTACTCGCCGATCTCGTCCCACGCCTGGTCGACGTCGTCGGCCACGAACATCGTGGTGGCCGCGTCGCTCGCTGGGAGCATGGTCATACCCGGCTCGTGACCGTGCTCGCGACACGACTCCTGGTACGCCTCGAGCAAGCCCGGACGGTCGCTCTGTGCGAAGAAGCCGAGGCCGTAGCGGCCGGCCCGCTTGGCGGCCGCGATCGAACCGCCGCCCCACATCACTGCCGGACCGCCGGGACTCACCGGCGGCGGGGTCACGTGAATGCGGCGACCCTCGTGCTCGAAGGGCTCGCCCGTCTTCGCCTGCAGCAGCAACTGGAGCTTCTCCTCGGCGATTTGGCCGCGTCGCTTCCAGTCGATGCCGTACATCTCGAACTCCTCGGGGCGGTACCCGAGGCCGAGGATGTAGGAGACACGGCCGTTGCTGATGATGTCGAGGACGGTCATGTCCTCGGCCAGCCGAATCGGGTCGTAGAACGCGAGCAGCGCGGCGCCGATGTTGATCAACAGGGTCTCGGTACGCGTTGCCATCGCCGACGCCAGCAGCAGCGGCGACGGGAGGTAACCGTCGGGCGACGCGTGGTGCTCGGAGATCACCGCGGCGACGCAACCGCGCGTCTCGCTCCACGCCGCCATCTCGATCGCCGCCTTGTACAACTCGGTGGTCGAGCCGCCGAACTCCGGCGCGCGCATGTCGAACCGCATCGTGAACATCGGGCGGACGATAGCCGTTGGGTGGTCGGCGCACGATCGAGGAATGTCGTGATCGAACCGGGCGAGATAGCGTCGGCCGGTCGCTCGGCCCGGAGGTCCACGTGAAGCTCGATCTGTTGTACGAGGTCGACGTCCCGAAGCCGTGGGGGAAGCCCCATCCGTACGGTCAGCGCGAGGCGGAGCAGCGCGCCTACCGGGAGGCGCTCGAGCAGATCAAGCTGGCCGACCGGCTCGGGTTCAACTGCTCGTGGCACGTCGAGCATCACTTCCGGGAAGGCCGCTCGCACTCACCCGCGCCGGAAGTGATCATCGGCGCGCTCTCGCAGTGCACCGAGAACCTCCGCCTCGGCTTCGGAGTGACGCTGATGCCCCACGCGTTCACGCCGCCGATGCGCGTCGCCGAGAAGGTGGCGACCGCCGACATCCTGTCGAACGGCCGGATCGAGTGGGGGACCGGGCGCTCCACGCCGATGGAGCAGGCCGCGTTCGGCGTGCCGCGTGAGGAGAGCCGCGACCAGTGGGAGGAAGCAGTCCGCGCGGTCGTGCAGATGTGGGAGGACGAGTACTTCGAATTCCACGGGAAGTATCTCGACTTTCCGCGCCGCATGGTCACACCCAAGCCGATGCAGGATCCGCATCCGCCGTGCTGGATGGCGGCGACGTCGGACGGCAGCGCCGCGGTCGCGGGCGGGCTCGGGCTCGGGCTCCTCTCGTTCTCGATCTTGCAACCGCTCGACAGGATGGCCGCGCACATCGCCCAGTATCGGAACGCGGCCGCCACACCGGAGCCGCTGACCCGCGTCACGACGAACAAGGTCGCGGCGTACACCCTCGTGCACTGCGCCGACACCATGGCGCAGTGCGAGGCGAACGGCATCTGGGACTCGGTGTGGTGGTGGTACAAACACCTCGCCGAGTTCACGTTGGAGTGGGAGTTCCCGAACATCCCGGAAGGTGAGCGCGACACGATCTTTCCCTTGCTCAAGCGCCAGCTGGACGGCGACTTCGATCCCCGGGAGTTCAACGACGCCGACATGATCGTCGTCGGCGACCCCGACCAGTGTTTGGAGAAGATGCTGCGTTACTCGGAGCTGGGTGTCGACCAGCTCATCTGTTACGTGCAGTTCGGTCACCTCGAGCACGAGTCGATCATGCGCACGATCGAACTGCTCGGCACCGAGTTGATTCCCGAGCTCGAGCGCCGCGGCGTAGGTGTCGCCGCGCAGGTGCGTGTGCCGTGACCCGCACCGACGACTCGTTCGTCCCCGACTTCCCGGGGCTGCTGCGCCTCGACGGGCGCCGGTTCGTCGTACTCGGTGCCGGGCAGGGCATCGGTCGTCAGGCGTCGCACGCACTTGCTTCCGTGGGTGCGCGCGTGGCGTGCGTCGATGTCGACCCCGACCTCGCGTCCGACATTGCGTCGGAAGTCAACGGCATCGCAATCTCGGGCAACGCGTTCGAGCGTGCCGACGTCGAGCGCATGTTCGCAGACGCAGCCGACCAGCTCGGTGGCATCGACGGCGTGGTCGACATCATCGGCATGGCTCGCTACGCGGATCTCACCGAGATGTCGGACGAAGATTGGGACTGGCACTTCGACATCGTGCTGCGCCACGCATTCCTGGCCATGCAGTACGGCGGTCGGGCGATGAAGGCGGCGGGCGGTGGCGCGATGGTGTTCGTGGCGTCGGTTTCGGGGATCACGTCGGCACCGCGTCATTCCGCGTACGGCGCGGCGAAGGCGGGGCTGATGTCGCTCGTGCGGACCGGCGCAGTGGAGCTCGGTCCGTTCGGCATCCGCGTCAACGCCGTCGCACCCGGTGTGGTGTGGACACCCCGGGTCTCCGCGTTCATGGGTGAAGACGGGCGCGTGCGGAACGTCGCGAACACGCCACTGCGTCGGGTTGCGCAACCGGCCGACATCGCGGCCGCGCTGCTCTTCCTCGTCTCGGATCTCGCCGGGTACGTCACCGGGCAGACGCTCGCGGTCGACGGCGGAGTCGGCGCCAAGTTCCCGTACCCCATGGGAGATCTGTGACGGGCCGGACCTCGCCCGACCCGTACGTTCGCGGGTGCGCGTGGTCCGGTACCGACGACATGCCCTACCCGCGTGCCGATCCCGCCGATCTGGCGCGACTGCCCGGCGACACCGTCGCGTCGGCGCGGCTGCCGGTTGGTGTGCGGCTCGAACTGGTCGGCGACGCCGAGGTGATCGAGCTCGACTTCGTGTCCCGCACCGACGACCTCGGCTCTCGGGGCCCGGGCGCCGGCACCGCGTTCACCCTCGTGAGCTGCGGCGAGATGGTCGGCCAGCCGGTGACCGCCGTCGGACCGGGCACCGTGCGCTTCGAACTCGACGCGATCGGGGCGCGCGATCCGGCGGATCCGATCGTCGTGTACCTCCCCGAGGGCATGCAGCCGGTCGTCACTGCGGTGCGCGCGTTCGGTGGTGTCATCGAACCCGCGCCGGCGCAGCCGCGCTGGCTCGCCTACGGCGACTCGATCGTCGAGGGCTGGATCGCCAGCGGTCCGGTCGGCGCGTGGCCCGCAATCGCCGGCCGCGACCACGGGCTCGACGTCGTGAATCTGGGGTATGCCGGCGCGGCGCGCGGCGAGATCGTGTCGGCCGAGCAGCTCGCGTCACTCGACGCGGCGGTGATCTCGGTGTCTCACGGTACGAACTGTTGGAGCCGGATCCCGTTTTCCGTCGACTTGTTCCGCGCGCAGACGCGCGCCTTCCTCGCCGTCGTGCGCTCCGCACATCCGGACACACCGATCGTGGTCACCAGTCCGGTGATCCGGCCTGACGCCGAAGCAACCGCTAACCGTCTCGGGGCCACGCTCGACGACCTCCGAATCGCAATGGAGGAAGTGGCGCAGGAACAGATTGCTGCCGGTGACGGCGCGCTCACCCTGGTCGAAGGTCGGGACCTGCTCGAGCCGGGCGACCTGCCCGACGGCATCCATCCCGGCGACGAGGGTCACCGGATCCTGGCCACCGCGTTCGGCACTGCGGTGCAGCGCGCAGTCAGAACGTGAGCACGCCCCGCGCCAACGTGCCGCCGTGCATGTCTTCGACCACGGTGTGGAACTGTTCCATCGGGTAGGTCTTGCTCACCATGCGGTCGAGGTCGAGCAGACCCTTCTTGTAGAGGTCGACGATCACCGGGATGTCGCGCTGCGCGCGCACACCGCCGGCGCGACTGCCGATGATGCCGCGGTCGACCTGCGTGAGGTGCGTGATCGGGATGTCGTAGGTGACGCCCGGCGCGGGCACGCCGACCTGCACGCACACGCCACCCCAGTCGAGGACCTGCACCGCCTGCGCGGTGACCGCGGGATGACCGACGCACTCGAACGACCAGTTCACGCCGCCCGCGCCGAAGGGACCCTCGTGCATCTCGGGCGTGAACGGCAACAGCTCGTGGATGGCCGCCACCGCGTCGACCTCGGCCGCGTTGATGAAGTGCGTCGCGCCGAGCTGGAGTGCGAGTTCGCCTTTCGACGCCACCGTGTCGACCGCGATGATGTGGTTGGCGGCCTTGATGCGCAGCGCCTGAATGGTGGAGAGTCCGACGCCGCCGGCGCCGAACACCGCTGCGTTGTCACCCACCTGCACGTTGGCCCGGTTGAACACCGAACCCATGCCGGTGACGACGCCGCACGCGATGAGACACGCCGAGGTGAGCGGAACCTCGCGGTCGATCGGGACCGCCTGCACCTCCTTCACCACCGTCATCTCCGCGAACGACGATGTTGCCGCGAAATTCCCGGCGGGCTCGCCGCCGACGGTGAAGATCTCGCGTCGGTTGCCGAGGGTCTTGCGACACCACGTGGGCTTGCCGACCGAGCACTGGTCGCAGATCCCGCAGTTCGAGACGGTGGCGATCACGACGTGGTCGCCCGGCTTCACGCGGGTCACGAGCGCGCCGACTGCTTCGACGATCCCCGCGCCTTCGTGGCCCATCAACGACGGCGCCGGCCACGGGATGGTTCCGTCGATCAGGCTGACGTCGCTGTGGCACACGCCCGCGGCCGCCAGGCGCACGAGCACTTCGTCGGGCCCAGGATCGATGACCTCGACGTCGTTGCGAACCTCGGCACCTTCTCCCGTGAACACGATTCCGCGCATGGGTCGAACCCTATCGCTCGCACCTGACGGCCCGTCAGAAGGCCATGAACCCACCACCGTCGACCATGAGGGTCTGGCCGGTCATGTAGCGGGAGAGATCGCTGGCGAGGAACACGGCGACGGGACCGATGTCGGGTTCGGGGTCGCCGATGCGCCGCAGCGGGGTACGCCCGACGAGGAGGCCGTCGGTGAACACCGGGCTGGTCTCGGCGACCGTCTCCATGGCCGGGGTCATGGCGACGGGCCCGATGCAGTTGACCCGCACGCCCGCGGGACCCCACTCGCGGGCCAGGCTCTTGGCCAGCCCGCGTTGAGCCGCCTTGGCCACGCCGTAGGCCGGCAGGTACGGGCTACCCTCGACCCCGGCCGCCGACGTCAGCAGGATGAGCGAACCCTTCGCCGCTTCGAGGTGCGGATACGCGGCGTGCGCGCAGAGGTAGGAGGCGCGCAACGCAGTGCTGAGCATCGCGTGCCACGTGTCGTCGAGGACGTCCTCGATCGGGCGCGGGTCACCGACGGGCGCGAGCGCGTTGTGCACCATCACGTCGAGGCCGCCGAACTCCTGCACTGCCAACTCGACTGCGGCCGCGACATCGGTGCGCACGGTCACGTCGCAACGGATCGAACGCGCCTGACCGCCCCGCGAGGCGATCTCGGCCGCGACGACGTCGCCGGTCTCGGTGCGCCGCGCCGCGATCACGACGTTGGCGCCGTGGGTCGCGCACGCCAGTGCGATCCCGCGGCCGACGCCGCCACCCGCGCCGGTCACGACGACAGTGCGACCGTCGAGCAACGCGGTGGTGTTCACGTCTTGTCCGCTCTCGGCTGCGCCGGGCCGCTCGGGCCCCGCTCGCTACGGCGAAGGGTACCTGCGCCGCGACGCTCGCTCACAGGCCCATCCAGGTGCCGCCGTCGGCCACGAGCGTGCCGGCGGTGAGGAAGTGCGCGTCGGGGTCGTCGAGCAGCGCGATCAAGGGCGCGAGGTCATTTGCGACGTCGCCGGCACCGCCGAACGCGGGTGACGACAGCGAGATCGCGCGGGTGAGCGTATCGCCGGTGTCGGCGCCGACCCAGTGATGGGGAGCGGCGGCGACGGTGTTCACCGTCACGCCGTCGACGCCCCACTGCCGGCCGCACCCCTTGGCCAACACGCGTATTCCCTCGGCGACGGCCGCGAGCATGGTGAACTCGGCCGCGCCGGCCATGCCGACGGTCGGCACGACGAACACCAGACTTCCGGCGCTGGCGCGCAATGGCTCGGCCGCGGCGCGCGCCATCCACCACGCCGCGCTCAGGCTGTGCTCGCAACCCGCCGCCCATGCGTCCTCGTCGATGTCGACGAAGCGGCGCGCGGATGTGATCTCCGGCACCAACCACGTGTGCACGATCTGGTCGATCCCGTCGAGGCGCGCGTCGGCGGCCACCACCGCGGCATGCACGTCGGCTTCCGACGCGAAGTCGCAGTCGAGCGGAAGCGCGGCGACACCGAGCTCGTCCAATCCGTCGATCAGCGCGTCGGCAAGGGGGCCGGTGCCGGTGACGACCGTGCTGCGACCGGTGATGGGGCGCACCGTCACACCAGCATGATGGCGCCGCCGTCGGCCATCAGGGTCTGGCCGGTCATGTACCGGCTGGCGTCGGAGATCAGGAACTGCACGACGGGGCCGATGTCGTCGACCGCGTCGCCGTCGCG
>Ga0075026_100000263_pt1 | contig 20385 bp, 15 predicted proteins | sample Str012_2_FD_71392 | JGI IMG/M metagenome (GOLD analysis project Ga0075026, IMG submission 71392) | Freshwater sediment microbial communities in response to fracking from Pennsylvania, USA - Straight Creek_MetaG_SC_2012 | ecosystem: Environmental > Aquatic > Freshwater > Creek > Sediment... | reverse complement strand
CAGTATATACAGTCCGGTGGTTACTTTGGGCACAATGGGCGCCGGGCTGTCATTTTTCTTACAGGATGCTGCAAATGCGATAACAACCAATGCAAAAGCCCAAAATTTGATCTGCTTCATGTTTTATTTTATAAATGATTAATGAACAAACTGATGGTAAAAGAACGTCCTGGCATGGGGTAATAGCGAACAATATCATACCGCTCACCCGTAATGTTGTTCAGCGCTGCTTTAATGTGCAGATTGCATTTTTTCAGGGGCAGCGAACGTGCAAGAAATACATCCTGCGTTAACCAGCCCGCCAATTGGTTGGCAGGATTGTTTTCACCCAATGAAAACCGGGCGCCTGCAAACAAAGCGTTATAGCCTGCTTCCCATTTTTTATAACTGAAAGAAGCCAGTGCCGAACCTGAATGGTCGGGCGTGTACGGAATCCTGTTTTTGTAGGTACTGGCTGAAGCGTCACTTATATCAAGTGCCTGTTGCCAGGTATACGCAATGCGGACAAACCAGCCAATGGCAGCTGAAAACTTTCCCGCAGCTTCTGTATTTACATCCAGTCCTTTGATGCTCACTTTGCCAATGTTGAGCATGGTCCATACAAAAAGATTCTGACTGGGTACCGCCACGATCTTATCCTTCACTTCGTTGTAATACGCATCGATACTGATGCTGAACTTTTTTATTGCTTTATTGAATTGTTTAGTATAGGTGATACCGGCGTTGTATTGCCTGGAGAATTCGGGCCTTAATGTACTGTTGCCGATAAAATTATAATAGAGATCATTAAAGGTGGGCATCCTGTACACCGATTTGTAAAAAACGCGGAACATAAACGGGCTTGCCGCTGCCGGTGTGAAACTGATAGCCAGTGCCGGCGTTAATTTATTTCTATTGACAGCCGCTGTGCTGAAAACAGTTTTGTCATGAATGCCGGTGTACAACAAAGAAGCATCAAACTGCCACCCCGATTGCACGTAATGCAAACCGGCATGTTCCCAATAACTGGTACGGCTGGGCGATGCAAAATTGGATTGATTGGCCCTGAGTGTATTAATGGCGATATCGGAAGCGGCAGAAAAACGAAGCCGGTGGAAGAACTGGTGGCTGGCAGCCGCGCTAAAATAAACTTCCTGCTGCGTGTAGCGATCATCCAAACCACCCTGGTTGTTCAGGAAATCCGGATCGGTATACCTTGTGTAAGTATGACTGTACTTAGCCGATAACAGTACCGCGCTATTTTGTTTTATCTTTTTTTGATAACGGCCCTGCAGGAAGAAGTCGGTATTCTGCAAACCTTGCGCCGATCGTTCGTTAAAGAAAACGATCGCCCCCGGCAAGCCCCTTTCAGCACTGTAAACGCCGGTTTTTACCTGCAGGCTGCTGCTGTCTGCAAATTGTTTCAGCAGGTTTGCTTCACCCTGTATGGATTTTATAGCTGCGTTGTTGCGGGTGGTCTTTTCAGAAATATTGCCGTTGTCCGTCTGTATGGGATAATTTCCTTTTGAATACAACGCCTCTGCATTGACGCTAAAAACAGTATTCTTCTTTAGCGGCTGGTAAAGCCCGGCAAACGGTTGCCAGGTATTAAATGAACCGGCCCTGATGCCCGCCTGCCAGTTTTGCTGCTGAAAATTACGCGTATTAAAGGTATTGCTGCTAATGGCCAGTGCAGCTGCAGAAGCATAGGTTCTTGCAGGCATTAATGAATGCTGGATACTGCCCTGCAGCAGTTCGAGCGATTGAACAAAGCTGGTGGAATACCTGCCCAAATCTACCTGGCCGCTTTGCAAATCGGCTACCGGAATGCCATCATAAACGACACCGGTAGCGGAAGCACCCAGGCTTCTCACTGAGATCGTTTTTAAACCACCGCTACCGCCATAATCTTTTACCAGTACACCAGAAAAATAACGGGCGGCATCTCCCACAGAAGGTGCATTCATTTGCAGCAGGTTTTCGCGGCCGAAAACCTGAACGGGTGAAATATTGTTGTAATTGTTTGGCTTTTTAACCGCTGCTACCTGCACTGGTTTTAATACCGAAACAGTGTCTTTGTTTTGAGCCCGCAGTAAATGGCCATAAAACACAGATACAACCATGCACAGCAATGTTTGTATCCGGAATACCGGAATAAACTGTTGCCTTTTTTTATTTTGTATTATTTGCATGCTGCGATATATAGCACCGCATTACCGTGGCAGACACATTGAAAACAAATGAGTACAATACCTGTAGAAACATTTGGTCTCACAGCCTCTCTCCACGAAAGCTGGTGAACATTGATTGCTAAGGCAGGTGTTCTGACTTAAAGCCCAATTTATTTGCCTTCCCATGGTGCACATTGGCACCCAGTGGCCTGTAGAATAAATTGTTTCACTTGCGTGAGGCTTATTACAGCTGCGGGACAGTTCCGGATTCAAACCGGATTCCCTTTTAATCCCGGTGAACCATTTCACCGGAAACCATTAACAGCAGCAAATATAGGGTAATTCATTATTCAATCATGCAGCGCCTGTTTAAACAAAGCATTAAAAAAACCAATGCCCTTGCAGACAATGGTTTTAATCAGGCATAGCAATGCGTCCCATCATTTCTTTTCGAGCGTTGGATAGGCGATACCCAACTGATCAAGATAAGTTTTATACTTTGCCGGGTTGTAATAATATTTTTTCATCTCAGGCCGGTACAGTTCCATTTTTTCTTTGTTAAGGTAAATGGGCGCCGGGTCTTTGTCTGTTATAAAAGGAATATAGTGCATGTCTTTTGTCTGCACATTTTTAAAATAACTTTTTGCACTGTCCAGCAATGCTGGTTTTGTAAACAAATCTATTAGTGTTAAAGCGGTTGCTTTGGCGCCTGCAACTGTACCCTTGTGTGCAATGGGTGTTGCCATGGCAATGGCATCGCCCCAATGATGGCCTTTTGTGCCGGGTATATTGGCAGGATACATCAGCACAATGGTGGGGATGGTCCAGGAGATGTCACCAATATCATCGGAGCCGCCGCCCCAGGAAAAAGGCACCGAGCCATGCAATGTATCAATGCTGGTTTGCAGGCCATTGATGTCTCTGCCCAGCTGATCTTTTTTGGGGGCTTCCAGTAATTTCTGTACGGCTTTCGCCAGCTGGTTATCGGCCTCCGTCCACTGCGGCATGCCCACTGTTTTGATATTGTGGTACATTGCTTCGGCCAATGCTTTGTTCATATGTCCGGGCCATGCGGTACCCAGCACCTGGTATTTCATTTTGGTATCCGTCATCATAGCTGCGCCATTGGCAATTCTTATTCCGGCATCGTACATGCTTTTAATATCATCGTAGGTTCTTTCCCTGAAGTAATACCAAACGCCGGCTTCCGATGGCACCACATTGGGCTGGTCGCCGCCATCGGTGATAACATAATGGCTGCGCTGTGTTGGTTTTAAATGTTCGCGTTTAAAGTTCCAGCCCACATCCATCAGCTCCACCGCGTCCAGTGCACTTTTGCCGCGCCAGGGTGCACCCGCAGCGTGGGCTGCATCGCCTTCAAAAGAAAATTTCACTGATACCATACCGTTGTACCCCAGGTCGCCATAATTGCTGGCGAAGCTGCTGCTCACATGGGTGAATATACAGGCATCGATATTTTTCAGTAGCCCGTCGCGCACATACCAGGCTTTACTGCCGAGCAATTCTTCTGCAACACCCGGCCAAATGACCAGCGTGCCGGGAATATTGTTTTTCTGCATCAGCTCTTTTACTGCAATGGCTGCAAATATGATGACGGCCTGTCCTGAATTGTGTCCTTCGCCATGCCCCGGTGCGCCTTCCACAATGGGATCTTTGTAGGCCACACCTGGCTTTTGCGATGCTTTGGGAATACAATCGATATCACTGCCCAGTGCAATAACGGGGCTGCCGCTCCCCCACTTTGCAAACCATGCTGTTGGAATACCGGATGCCCCTTTCTCAATCGTGAATCCATTTTTAGCCAGTATCTCCGTCAGGTATTTGGAGGTTTCAAATTCCTGGAAACCGAGCTCGCCAAAACTAAAAACCATGTCTACCATTTCCTGCACCTGTTTTTCTTTTGCCGCAATCATTGGTATAACCTGCTGTTTTAACGCAGCAATGGCAATGCTGTCAGGCGCTTTGTTCTGTGCCTGCAGTGATGCAGCGAAGTAAGTACATGCAACAATGCATACCGCCAGGGAAAGGAAACGTTTTCTCATGTTTGATTTATTTTGGTCAATAAAATAAAAAATCGTTGGTGGCTAAAGCAGGTATTGCGGAATACGATACCAGTATTCATGCAATGGCATGATAGCATTCTTATTGCGGCAAGTTCGTTGATAGTGTTTTCAGAATGGATAAGTATAGAAAATGCGCTGCAAAAATAAAACCTCACAATAAACTTCCGTAATAACTGAGGTGGCGTCTTGTGGGAAGATAAGTATAAATAATCAAATATTGAGCCGTGCAGGCATCGGCAATTCTTATTAAACCTGTACAGGCACTTAGTTGCTTAAGTAATATCAATTGAATGCATCCACTTCACTCCGGAAAGGCATTGAAGCCTGTGCCCCCATTTTTGTAACGGAGAGTGATGCCGCCTTGCAGGCAGTTGTTATGGCTGCCTCCCATTGCTTTCCCGCATCAATTTCTACTGCCAGTACGCCATTGAAGACATCGCCAGCGGCTGTAGTATCAATGGCTTTTACGGCGGGTGCTTCCACCAGCATTTCGGAATTGGCATTCTTAAAAAAAGCGCCCCTTGCCCCCATGGTAATGACAACGTTTTGTACGCCGGCCTGCAACAATACCGCGGCGGCCTCCGATGCAGAGCCGGTATCGGTCACTTTAATACCCGTTAATATTTCAGCTTCTGTTTCATTGGGTGTAATAAGAAAGAGGTAAGTATAAATAATTGCGGGCAATGATTGCGCGGGTGCAGGATTCAATATCACCTTTGTCTTGTGTTCGTAGCCCGTTCTGGCTGCGGAGAGAATACTATTTAATGGAATCTCCATTTGCAACAATAATATCCCGGAATCCGCAATGATATGCGCTGCCCCCTGTATGTCATGCACTGTTAGCGTGTCGTTGGCGCCAGGTGCCACCACAATTTCATTCTCCCCTTTTTCATCTACCAGTATCAATGCGGTGCCCGATGCTTTTGCCGGATCTTTACGGATATAATCGGTAACAATGCCTTCTTTTTTGAATTCTTCAATGGCACGTTGACCGAAAATATCATCGCCGGTCTTGCACAGCAGCAGCACATCGGCACCCATTCTTGCCGCAGCCACGGCCTGGTTGGCGCCCTTTCCGCCAGAGAACATAAAAAAATCTCCGCCCATGATGGTCTCTCCCGGCGCCGGAAAATGACTGGTTTTTATGACCATGTCTGTATTGGAGCTTCCGATGACCATTATTTTTGACATCTTCTTTATGTTTAATTATCGTGCATAAATGATCAGTGCTATACCCACTACATACAGCAACAGCATCAGGTTTAAAATAGCAGCAACACCTTTGGGTGCATTCTTAAACTCTTTCCAGATAAAAATGCCCCAAACGGCCGCTACAACGGTAGCGCCTTGCCCCAGTCCGTACGAAATGGCGGCTCCTGCTTTGCCCGATGCAATAATGCTGAACGACATGCCCACACACCAGATAATGCCGCCCAGGATGCCGGTGAGGTGATTCTTAAAACCACCCTTAAAATACTGTCCAAAATTTACAGGCGCCCCCGTAAATGGTTTGCGCATTATCCAGGTATTGAACAAAAAATTACTGGCCACAATACCAATGGCAAAAAATACCATGGCAGTATACGGACTTAGTTTGCCCGTCTCCGGCACAGCAAAATCTGTAAACATAGATTTGGCCACAAAGCGGTAAAAAAAGCCCATGGCAATACCTGCCACAATAGAAAGCAGTAAACCTTTGCTGGAGGGAGATGCATTGCTAGCCGACATTTTTTTATAGGCCCTTGCATTTAATACAATGGCCACTGCTATAAATGCCACTCCTGTAAACAGCATTGTTGCATTTCCCTCGGGAACGTTGATGTAATTAACAATAACACCCAAAACCAGCGCAATGCCAATGCCTACCGGAAAAGCCACCGACATACCTGCAATGGCAATGGCCGCTACCAGCAAGATATTGGCTGCATTAAAAACAATACCCCCTAATACAGCCGACCATAAATTGCCAGCGCTTGCCTGCGCAATATCTGCCATGAAACCACGTCCTTGCTGGCCATTGCTGCCAAGTGTAAAGGCAAAGAGCAGGCTCAGCAATAGAATGCCCATTACATAATCCCAGTAAAACAATTCAAAACGCCAGGTGGCAGCAGAAAGTTTTTGTGTATTGGCCCAGGAGCCCCAGCAAAGCATGGTGATGATACAAAAAATAACAGCTGTTGAATAAGTTTCAAGGATGAACATGTCAATTGGGTTTAAGAATCGCTGGCTAAAATTCAGACAGAATAGATACAGGCAAGGCTTTATCTGACGATCAGGTTTATTGGTTAATGCAAAGGGTGCCGGAAAAAATGCTGGTGGATCCGGATGTATTTTTTGCGATGCGATGAATCCACAACGGCAATCCTTTTCGCTACTGTTTTGTAAATTCCAGGTAATCAAAATTCATATTGCCCTGGTCAATGATGCGCAGCGTAAGCACATGAACGCCCTTGCCGATGGCCAGTGTTGTTAATGCATCCTGCCGGTTCCAGTGATGCCATTGGCGCCAGGCAACCGTATCACGTGCATCGTAGGTGGAAATTATTTTTAAACGGCTGCTGGCCCTTTCGCCATCAATATCAAACGCAATGGCGCCCCCCGCATTGGAGGTATACATCAGGCCAACACGGTAGTTGCCTGCTTCTTTTACATTCACCGTATAGTTTATCCATTCGCCAGGTTGCGTCCACCCCACATACAATTGGTTGAGTACGGGTTTGGTTTTATTAAATGCATTGTCGTCGATACCGCCTGTCTTTGTAAAGGAAATATCAACGCCTTCCTTCATCCTGAATTCGTTCAACGGATCTCCATTGGCTGGATTCAGTTTACCGCTTCCATTGTTGCTGCTGTCTGCATCATGATAGGCAATGCCCTCGCCGCCTTTGTCGTACCACTCGCATTCTATGCGGCCGGGGATGGATTGCGGCTGATCATTCCACGGCATTCCCTTCTGCGACCAATGCACAGGTGCCGCAGCCGGCAAATGAATCAGTACTATGGCAACGATTAAATATTTCATGACAGCTTTACCAAATGTATCAAATTATCAGCAGGGTTTTATTTAATTTCCGCGCCCCATTTGACCTGGTTTTTATGACAACAGCAATTTTCACTTCCAGTTATAATTTGGCTTTGCGCCCATTTCAAACACCAGCTGCCGGCCATTTACAATTTGCTGGTGGCTGATAAAGGGTGCGCTTAGCGGCTTTCCATCCAGCATAGCACTTTGTATGTATTTGTTTTGAGCAGAAACGTTTTTTGCCGTAATCACAAATGTCCTGGATTTGCCGCCGGCTGTAAAATGGAGGCTGAGCGAAGGAAACTGCGGTGCACCAATGGCATAGATGCCCGAAGCCGGCGTTACAGGATAGAAACCCATTACGCCGAATATATACCAGGCCGCCATTTGCCCGCAATCTTCATTGCCATTGATGCCAATGGGCTGATTACGGAAATTTTCGGTGGTATGTTTTCTTACCAGTTCCTGTGTTTTCCAGGGCTGGCCGCAATAATCATAGAGGTAGATATAATGGTGCCCGGGTTCGTTGTCATGCCGGTAATGCATACCCGAAAAATTTTCATCCAGTTTGTCAGCAAACTTTCCCGGCCCGCCCATCATGCTTATCATGCCCGGCACATCGTGCATGGCGCCAAATGCATAGGTCCATTGATCGCCTTCGGTAAAACCTTCCCAGAGGCCGGCTTTGTTTTTTTCATCAAATTGTCCGTTCAGTTTTTTGGGCAGCATAAAACCGGTTAAAGGCTCGTACAAATTTTTGTAATTTTTGCTTAACTGTACCAGTCTCCCGTAATCAGTCTGTTCGCCCAAATGCATTGCCATCTGCGCCACGGAATAATCATCCACGCTGTACTCAATGGTGCGCGAAACAGATTCTGCAGTTTTGTCTACCGGCACATACCCAATCTTTTTAAACCAGCTAACACCCGCCTGGGCTTCATAATCCGTCCATAGATCGCGGTCGGCATAGCGCAAACTGGTATCCATCAAAGGCGGGTCCATGGCATCGTGCAACATGGCTTTGTAGGCCAGCTTTGCATCAAACCCCCTGAAGCCTTTTACATACGCATCTGCAATCACTTCGTCGGCATGTGTACCAATCATGATATTGGTTTCTGCCGGATTGGGCCACATCGGCAATCGCCCGCCTTCCTTGTACATTTGCAGCATGGCCGTTATCATGGTATTAACGCGATCCGGTTGTGTAAAAATGAGCAATGGATGCAGGGCGCGGTAAGTATCCCACAAAGAAAAATCAGTATAAGAATTGCCTTCGTGCACTTTATCATCAAAAGCGCTGTAATATTTTCCATACTCAGACAGTTCGCGCGGAAACTGCATGGTATGAAACATAGCAGTATAAAAAATGGCTTTTTGATCTTCCGTTACACCTGCTACGCCAATGCGGCTAATATCTTTTTGCCAAACTGTCCGGGTTGATTGCAGCAATGCTTCAAAACTTTTTCCCTTCAATTCTATCTCCATGTTTTTCCTGGCCTGGGCAATGCTGATAAAAGACGTGCCGATGCGTACTTCAATCATTTCATCTTTGTGCGTGGCAAAATCAATATAGGCGCCCATCCTGGTACCGTATTGTTCTTTTGAAGCCGCGGAAACGGTGTCGCCATTCCAGGTGCCGTAAGATTTAAATGATTTGCTGAACTGAATAACGAAATAACCTTTAAAATTGGGAAGGACGGGCCCTATCTGGGCCGACATTCTATCGGGGTTATAACCTGTAATCTCGTTGTTTTCAGGATTGATTTTTACATATCCCCGCATCGTTTTCAGGCGCTCCGTATAATCATTTGCCCAATGTTTAATTTCAGCATTTAAATTAATGCCCTGGATGATGATGTGGGCATCCTGTGCCGCGGGAAAACGAAATTGAAAAATACCGCTGTGCGAAGCACCGGTAATAGCCGCTTTTATCGTACGGTGGTTTACTGTTTCCAGCACGGCTGAATAATAATAGGGCTTCGATACTTCTGTTGCATGACTAAACTTTAAAGCCCTTTGCTCTGGTAAAACTTTCAGAGTGCCCAGTTGCGGCATTACTGAAACATATCCGTAATCGCCCATCCATACAGTGGGCTGATGAGAAGCCAAAAAGCCAATGATGCTGCTGTCTTCATAAAAATAATTCATGCGGCTCATGTAGTTCTCGCCGGTTTGTGCTACAAAATTGGTCATACCAAACGGCGTTCCCACCGAAGGCATCGTTCCGCCGCCATCAAGGCCTTTCGCAAAGCCGGTAGCCGCTGTACCGATGAGTGGGTTTACATAATCTACTTCCTGTTTTTTTGCGGGATGCTGGGCATAACTGTGGCTGACAAAAAGCAGCAATGCGATGGCACTAAGAGCGGTTCTTTTCATTGTTCGGATGGCGTTGTGCCGGTTTTTGATGCAACAAGCAAATAATCAATTAAACTTAGCAAATAAGTTTTGTATTTGAAGATTTGTGTCAAAAAAATGTAAAAGCTGCTGGGCCATATAAAGATCCTGACGACATTGAAAAACTAAGTTCCGGTAAATAGCAGAGTGTACGCCTTATTGCCAGTTCAGCAATTTGTAAACATCAGTTTGATTTCTTCACAAGCCATCCGTTTCCTTCCATCCATTTTACGCAAAGGCTCATCCAGTCATCAATGGGGAGTTTTAGCACAAAGCCGTGATTGCCCTTTGGATAAACATGCATTTCTGCAGCAACTTTATTGTGCCGCAATGCTTCAAAATAGGCAATGCTGTTGTCAACATCCACCACGTTGTCATCTGCGGCATGTATGAGGAATGCAGGGGGTGTTTGCGCTGTTACCTGCAGTTCGTTTGAATACAATTTAATTTGTTCTGCAGCCGCTGTTTTGCCCAGCAGGTTGTTCCGCGAGCCGCGGTGCCCAAGGCTATCCGACATACTGATAACCGGGTATACCAGCAACGAAAAATCGGGTCGGAGACTGGTATTTTCCTTATTGGCAATTACGGCTTTTGTAAAATGGGTAGAAGCAGTTGCGGCCAGGTGTCCGCCTGCAGAAAATCCCATGATGCCCACACGGTTTGTGTCAATTCCCCATTCCTGTGCATGCATCCGCAGCATTTTGATAGCCTGTTGTGCATCCTGCAGGGGGCCAATGCTTTTGTCGGGCATTGTAACGTCGCTGGGTAACCGGTATTTTAATACAAAGGCGGCAATGCCTTTATCGCGAAAATAGGCGGCAATATTGAATCCTTCTTTTTGTATCACCAGCACCCCATAGCCGCCGCCCGGGCAAATAATCACAGCCGCGCCGGTTGCCCTGCCTGCCTCTGGCAGGTAAGCAGTGAGTGACGGCCTGGATACCCTGGCCGCAACACCCTCTTTCAGTGTGGCGCTGTCTGTCACCGGCAATGCATTGGGGATAGCGCCGGTATACAAATCCATTTCTTTTTGAGCCGTTAACCGGCCGGCAAGCAGTATACAAAATACGAACAGGAATTGGCGAAGCATTTGTTTTTTATTAAAATGTTAGCAGGGTTAGCCCGGCAAAAAAATATCAGGAATATCTTTTCCGCAGCGTCTCCATCATAAACACATTCACATCCCACTGACTTACGATGGGTTGTTGTGTATAGGGAAAAAGGTGCAGGTAAGGCGGTGCGCCAAACTCCGGCGTTATGGTAAAAATGCCATCTCCGTTTTTTTGTTTCAGCTCAATTACTTTGTCCCAGCAGCTGAGGTGAAACGCCAGCGCCTCATTGTTTTCCGGTGCACGCGGGTCTATTACCTGCGGGCCCTGGGTGTGGCCAATTCTTGCGTGAATGTGATCGGTGCGGGCGATGGCCGTTTGTATGGTTTCGGGCTGATCCTGCAGCAGTGTTTCTGCTACAGCACACCAGTGAGAAATATCCAGCGTAATGCGCAATTGGGGTATCCGTTGCAGGTAGTCCTGTACAACATGTGCGGCAAAGCTGAATTTGCCACGGTGTGTTTCATGTATAACAGCAATACCCGATGTGGTAACAATATGCCGGGCTATTTTGATCAACTGTTCATTTTTTTCAAACGAATAATAATCTTTCCCGGTTTGTGAATTGATAAAAAGTGGCCTGGTAAGGGCCAGTTGGGTTAACCGGTTTTCATATTCCTGCCGGTGCTGTTCAAAATCAGCCACCACGGTTTCCCAATGCTGGGCAATAAAACGCAGGCCCTGTTTCTCCAGTCCTTCCAGCAGCTGATTTTTTTCTTTTTCATTGGCCGGCAGCCCGCATTCCACTCCATCATACCCGGCTGCTTTTACTTTGGCAAGAAATACGTCAATGGGCAGGTTTTCACTTCCCCAGCGTGGGCAAAAAAATAAAATTTGCATAAGACAATTGTAAAAAACGTAAACTAGTCCATCACTTCGTATACCATCATGGGTTTGGCTTTATTTTTTAAGCTAACCTCCCCTACTTTGCGGCAGTTGAACGATTCCTTTACTTTCATATAACAGGCTTCTTCAATCAGGATCTGGTCCTGGCCGGCTGCAGCCTGCAAACGCTGGGCGGTGTTCACCACATCACCAATCACTGTATAATCGAGGCGGCGTAAACTAACCGAGCCAATATTACCGGATATCATTTCACCGCTGTTAATGCCAATTGAAACTTTGGGTGTAAAACTGAAATCATCTTTAAGTGCGGGAAGACTGTTGATTTTATGTTTCACCGCCAGGCAGGCATCGATGGCGCGGTCCAGGTGGTAATCTCCCCTGAAAACAGCCATGATGGCATCACCAATAAACTTATCGATATATCCTCCCTGTGTAATGATTTCTTTTACCATCACATCAAAATAGTTGTTCAGCAGTTTTACCACCCTGTCTGCCGGTGCATTTTCGCTGATGGCAGTAAAACTACAGATGTCGATGAACACAATACTGGCGTCAACCGTTTCATTGGCAATCAGCGAAGATTCAAACTCGCGGCTGGCCATAAACTTCAGCACCGTTTCATCCACATACATTTTCAGGATATTATTTTCCTTCAACGCTTTCAGTGTTTCGCGCAGCTGTGCAACATGGCGGATGGTCTTTTCCATGGTGAGCGTAAGGTCTTCAAAATTGATAGGCTTGGTGATAAAATCAAATGCGCCGCGGTTCATGGCGGTGCGTATATTGTCCATATCGCCGTAAGCAGAAACAATCACCGATTTTATCAGCGGGCTCGTTTCGCCCAGCCTGCTCAGCAAGGTAAGGCCGTCCATTTCCGGCATATTAATATCGCTCAGCACAATGTCTACATCTGGGTTTTGCTGAATCTTATCTAGTGCATCATTGCCATTGATGGCAAAAACAAATTCATACTCCTTCTCCCGTATTTTTTGCCTGAATTTTTGTTTGATCAGCATCTCCAAATCCACCTCATCGTCTGCAACCAGTATTTTTGCCATCAAAGTAATGTTTTAAGTTTTGCTTTTAATAAAGTAAAGTCAACCGGCTTTGTAAGAAAATCATCTGCACCCAGTTGTTTGGCCATATTAAAATTCTCTGCATCGCCATAGGCAGTTATCATCATTACCACGGGCGGCGGCTTCAGAAATTTTTGTTTGATATGCTCCAGCAATTCAAGACCGCTCATACCGGGCATATTGATATCGGAAAGTATGAGTACGGCTTCGTGCTCATGCTGGTTCAGAAAAGTCAGTGCATCTTCGCCCGAAAAAGCAAATGCAAAATCCATACTATGATCCCTTATCTCTTTTCTGAAACGCTGCTCAAAAAGGGTTTGTATATCCCGTTCGTCATCGACAACTAATATTTTCATTGATTAAATTTTAAGCCTGCACGGGCAATTGAATGGTAAAGACAGTTCCTTCATTTTCTTTGGTCTCTACTTTCAGTTCACCGCCATGACTTTTGGTCACAATATCGTAGCTCATGCTTAAACCCAGCCCGGTTCCTTCGCCGGTGGGCTTGGTGGTAAAAAAGGGCTGAAATATTTTATCCAGTGCACTTTGCGGAATACCGCCGCCGTTGTCTTTTACGCTGATAAAAATTTTATTCCCGGCTTTCTTTGTACTAACGGTTACCGTAGGCACATAATCCTTAAACAGGGGGTTGAGCCTACCGTCGGGCGTTAACGGCTTTTTCTTCTGTGCAACTGCATAAAATGCATTTGTAATCAGGTTCAGGATTACGCGGCCCATATCTTGCGGCACTATGTTAATTTTACCAATGCTTTCATCAAAATCGGTGTGCATGGTAGCATTGAATGTTTTGTCTTTGGCCCGCAATCCATGATAGGCCAGCCGCAGGTATTCATCGGCCAGTGCATTGATATCGGTGGGTTCTTTTTGCCCGCTGCTGTTGCGGCTGTGCTGCAGCATGCCTTTCACAATGGCATCGGCACGTTTGCCATGGTGGTTGATTTTTTGTTCGTTGGCGATGATATCATCCGCAAGGGCTTTTACTTCTTCCATATCGCCCTTTTCAATGGCTTCTTTCATCTCCGTCATCAGTTCGGTATTCACTTCAGAAAAATTATTGACAAAGTTGAGCGGGTTTTGTATTTCGTGGGCAATACCCGCGGTCAGTTCGCCCAACGAAGCCATTTTCTCTGATTGTATCAGCTGTGCCTGTGTTGATTTCAGTTCATTCAACGTAACCTCCAGCTCCTCTTTTTGTTGGGTGAGTGCAGCAGTGCGTTCTGCCACCTGTACTTCCAGCTCGGCCTTCAACGCCTGGCTAATAACGTATTGCTTTTCCTTCTCCTGGGCTTTCAGGCGTTCCGTTTCCAGTGCTTTCCGCTGTTTTTTGGTGATGAACCACATTGCCATTATCCAAATAACGCCAAACAGCTTGGCCATTTCAAAATAGCTGTTCCAGTCATTGTAAAAGCTTTTACTAATCAGCTTCACAATATTGCTGACCGATCCTATAATGATATAGGGCACTATTATATACACCATCGACCTGATCTTGACGAATTCCTTTGTATAGAATACGGTGTACAGGATGTAAAAAACAAATGCGTCGCAGATAATTCCTGCCACATTTTTCATAAAGGAAAATGGCACGGCAACCCCCACTACCATGATGGCTACGGCAATGGCCATGGCAATGTTCAGCCTATTGTCCCAGGGAGCCAACAACCCCTCTTTGCGCAAAAAAGTACGCAGGTACCTGATGATGATGATGGCCAGTATAAACTCTATCAGCATAATTCGCTTTTGTAAACCCTTTACCAGGCGCTTCTTTTGCCAGAAGCGGCTCAGGGCTTTGTTTTGGGCAAATTAATAATAAAGTCAGCAATCTGCGTCATTTTTAATTGTCTGGACCAGGATTTATAAGATTTCTTGACTATTAGAGACAGCCTTTATCCTGAAAATCTTAAATTCTACTCTATTTTTTTCATCTCGCCTTTTTGCCCGGTATTGATAAACCAGGCCCTGGTTACTTTTCCGGCATTGTCGGTTTCAAATTCAATTTGCCTGTCGGTACCATCTCCATAAAAGAACTTTGTCTGAGATTCCGGCTTCAGTTCAATATCTGCGGTTCCATTCCGGTGCCGGTAAAGTTTGCCGCCTTTTGTAATAAACTGCAGGGTAAGAAACGCGGAATATTTTCCTGCATACCGGCTTAATAACCCGGTATCAATTTTTATTTCTTTGTGCGCATAAGGCATCTGCAGTGCTTCATCTGCCAAAATAGATTCAATGCCTGCCCTGAGTTGCCCGGTCATGGTTTCGTTGTTGGACAATACCACAACGGTTTCGTCTTTGTTTACATGACGGATTAGAAGCGTGGAATAGCCCGGCCAGCCACCAGTATGAGAAATCACATTTCCATTGGCTGTTTTTTGTATCATTACTCCAAATCCATAAAAATCAGACGAATCACGTGGAGACATTTGAACCAGGGGAGAAAGCATTTCATCAACCGATGCCTTGCTGGCCAGTTTGTAGCTAACCAGGGCCCTGTCCCATAGCAACAGATCACCCGTAGTAGCATTCACACAACCATCCCCCACAATGCCATCCAGGTAGTAAACCATATCAAATTTTGGAAGGCTGTCGGGCAAAATATAACGTTGCAGACTGTCTGAGTAAACAAAACCCAACGCATAGTTGTCCGGAATTTTTCCAGTGCTGCGGCGGCTGTTGTAAATAAAGGTATGCTTCATGCCCAGCGGCTGAAAAATATGCTGCGCCATAAAATCATTGTATCGTTTGCCGGAAACTTTTTCAATGATGGATGCCAACACTGCAAAACCTGTATTGCTGTATTTCCATTTGGTGCCGGGCTCAAAAAACAAGCTGTCTTTTTCCTGCTGCAGCATGTCAAAAATATCTTTGTTAAAAGCTATCTTTTTCCTATCCCATTTTTTTTCAAACTGCTCTTCATAACCGGGAATGCCGGAAGTATGCGTCAGCAGCTGTCGAATGCTGATTTTGGCGTAAGGAAAGCCGGGAAAGTATTTTGTTACGGGGTCATCATAACCCAGCAGCTTTTTTTCTTTTAACAGTACAATCCCCATGGCCGTAAATTGTTTGGAAAGAGAGGCCAGTTCAAAAGCGGTACTGTCGTTCAACGCAGTTTTTGAATTAAAGTTGGCATAGCCCAGTGCCTGCTGGTAAACAATATGTCCACCCTGCGCTACCAGTATATTTCCATTGAAACGAAAATAATCATGCTGGCCCGTCATAAATTGACGCAACAAGTACGCATGGTCTTTTTGTGCTACAACGCCAATTGGCAACAGTAGTATTAATAACAGTTTTCTCATCGTTTTTATTTTTTTTATTCTTTGTCTAATGCCAATACAGTTTGCAATAAAACATTCACGCCATTGGCCATATCTCCTGCTTTGGTAAATTCTTTGGGCGAATGGCTGATACCATCAACACTTGGCACAAATATCATGGCCACCGGCGCAATCAATGCCATCTCCTGCGAATCATGCCCCGCTCCGCTCTGTATATATTGATAAGACAGGCCCAATAATTTTGCAGCAGTAATGATTTTATCCTGCAGTATTTTATTGGTTAACGCCGGCATGGGCGGATTGGGCTGGTGAATAAAGGAAATTTTTGTTCCCGATGCGGCGGCAATGTCCGCTGCTTTCTTTTCAATATCCTGAAATACCTGCCCTATTTTATCGTGCGACAGATCCCGTAATTCCAATACCGTGGTTACTTTACCGGGAATAACATTGTAGGCGCCGGGTGCAACTGAAATTTTACCAACAGTACCCACCTGCCGGCCTTCATAACTGGTTACCGTTTCATTTACGGCAACAATAAATTTTGCCGCAGCCAGTAACGCATCGTGGCGCATATTCATTGGCGTGGTACCGGCATGGTTGGCAAATCCTTCCACAATAACATCCCAATGTTCAATACCCACAATTCCTTCCACTACACCGATATCAATTTTCCCTTTGTCTAAAATACCGCCCTGTTCAATATGCAGTTCAAGAAAAGCTTTCAGGTCTCCATTTTTTCTGGCAGCCATCTGAAAATTATCCGGGTTACCACCAATTGCCTTAATGCCTGCTGCTTGCGTAAGGCCGCTCTGGCTCATCAACTTCATCGCTTCAGGAGTTAAATGACCCGCCATGGCCGTGCTTCCAACAGTCACTCCTTCTTCATTGGAAAAAACGATGAGCTCCAGCGGGTGTTCCGTGATGATCTTATTTTCATTCAATACTTCAATCAGTTCAAGCCCGCCCAAAGAGCCGAGATCACCATCGTAATTGCCACCATCGGGCACCATGTCTATGTGCGATCCGAAAGCAATGGGTTTCAAAGACGGATTCTTCCCTTTTCTGCTGCCAATAATATTGCCGGCTTCATCAATACGCACATCAAGCCCTGCTTTTTTTAACAATCCAATGCACCATTGTCTTGCTTCCTGGTCGCCTTTGCTGTACGCTACCCGGTAACCATGGCCAAGCGAATCCCTTCCAAATTTTGCCAGTTCAAAAATGCGGCTTTCAATGCGTTGCTGGTTTACCCTGATATTATTGCCTGTAACAACCTGGCCAAAAGACAGCACCACCGCAAGCAGCAATGCATTTGTAAAACAAAATTTCAATACGGTCTTTGTCATTGCTTATTTATTTGTTGAATGCAGTATACTTAATTGTTGTTTCACCTGGGTATTAAACCAAGTTGCTGCATAAATTCAAGGTTGTCCAGGAAGTCCTGCTCCTCTGCAATTTTTCCATTTTCCATTCTTACCAGGGTTACGCCGTCAATATCTACAGGTTTTCCGGTTGCCGGGATACCCATAAACAAACCAGTATGCTTGCCTTTAAAATTCCAGTGTTTAACCAGCTTATCGCCCTGTGCAAAAACGTCTTTTATGGTGAAGCTAATGGCGGAGAAGCCGGTAAGGTAGTTGGCATAATAAGCCCTTGCACTGTCTATACCCACAGCATCTTTCGGTTTCACGTGCATCACTGCATTTTTGGTGAAATTGGAATCATTGAACATGTCAAGCTTTCCTTTGTTGATGATTTCATCCCAGACATGACGGTATAATTGAATATTGGCATTTTCCTTTTTACTTTCTGCCAAAGCTTTTGCCGATTCATCATTTGCAGAACTGCTGCAGGCCGTCATAAACAAACTTGCCAAAACACAAAAAGCAGCAAACCAGGGAACACTTATTTTTCTCATGCTATAAAAATGATTGTTTGCTTTTACAAATAACTCAGCCACCATTTATCCTTGTTTGATTGTTTGTATCCATCGTATCGTTTGCACAAAGGATACAGGCCCGCCACAACAGCCATCCATATACCGTAAGCCACCGGCAGTGAGAACCCATAACCCCTGAGGCTTGTTGTAAACCAAATGGGTTGCTGCAATATCCAGATACTCCAATGCTGGCCGGGTGTAAGTGCCGATGCAATCATAGCAATCAGGTGAATTACATAAATATGAACAAGGTAGTAAAACATGGGGACCCGCCCGTAAACAGAAACCACTTTTACAATGGCACCGTTCATTTTTTCTGTAAAAGCCAGGAACAGGAATGCCGGCCCCAGTGTTACCAGCAGGTACAGCAGTGAAGGCGGGTATTTATTTACTTTCAAAAAAGAAAGAAAAGTAAGAAAAGGCGTTTTCTGCGTGGTCCATTTCACCGGGTCTCCATAAACATTGCTGTACCTGAGCACAACAAACAATACGAGTGCAGCAATACCGGTAATCAGTAAATTTTTTCTCCGCTTGCCGGCATCAAATCCGGTTGCATACCATTGACCCGCCAGGTAACCCAGGGGCATCACGCCAATCCATGGAATGATGGGATAGCCGACCAGGAATATTTCTTTGTGCCACGAAAAAAAGTTTTGTTCGTGCAGGATGGCCCAACCAAATGCCGGAAGCGTAGCTCCGTTTATGTGAACGCCATCGAAAAGATTGTGACCGGCCACAACTGCAATGCAAATAATAAGAATGATTTTTTTCGGCAAGTGGATCAAACCGGCCAGTACAATCATACTCACGCCCAGCGCCCAAATAGTGATAAAGAAAAACATGGGGAACGCGATGTTGAAATTCCAGCCAAAATTTACCACGATCATCTCCAGGAAAATCAGCCAGACCCCGCGTTTCAGCAGGAAGGCTGACAATTCTGGTTTAGATTTTTTTTGACCGATAAGAAAAGCAGAAACGCCCGCCAGCAACATAAATATGGGGGCGCAAAAATGGGTAATCCAGCGGGTGAAGAACAAGATACCACTGGTCTTATCCAGTTCAAGCGGATCATAGTAAAATGAATCCCTCAGCAAATAATCCCTAACATGGTCCAGCGCCATAACAATCATTATAGCGCCTCTTAAAAAATCAACGGAAGTAATCCTTTTCGATGTAATCGTTTTCATTTGATTAGAAAATTAAAATTTATATTTTATTGAATAGTTCGCAATCCCGGTGCTGATTATTGCACAGGCATATTGTCCGGCATTAACCTTTTATAATTTTATAGACCACGCCCTTTGGCCCGGTTTTACTGTTCAGCATGCCCATCACATACAGCTCTTTGTTGTTGCCTGCATTCAGCCCGCAAACCAGGAAGGGTTCGGCAGGCTGGTTGCGCACATTCAGCACAGATCTCAGCCACTGGTCTTTTCCATTATTGCTGAGACTGAACAGGATACCTTTAAAATCTGCAAACACATATTTATCCGCCAAAAAAGGGATGCCTGCACCATAATAAAAACAGCCACCGATTACGCAAATGCCTTCCTTGTGCGAATAAGTATTTATGGGCGCAGAAAAAGACTGTTGTGTGCCGGCCGTACTGCCATTGTAAACGGTATCTCCTTCCATTGCAGGCCAGCCATAGTTGCCTGCTTTTGTAATGAGGTCGATCTCTTCGCGTTTTTTTTCGCCAACATCTGCACCAAACAATTGCTTCGATTTGGGATCAAAACAAAAGCGCCACATTTTGCGGAAGCCACTGGCCCATATCTCCGGTCTTACATGGGGCTTTGCGGCATAGGGGTTGTCGGCCGGAATGCCATACGGCGTTTTGTTGACATCAATGCGCAGCAATTTTCCATTCAGGTAGTCCATGTCCTGGGCATGGTACACATAGGTACTGTCACCAAAAGCATCGTCACCGATCGAAATATAGAGGTAACCATCAGGCCCAAACGCTATTTCAGTACCATTGGTAAACATCATTTTCCCCTCCAGTTCAAACACATGACGCATGCTTTTGACGGCCGTGGTATCGGGGTCACTGTCATCTGCAGTAAACTCGTCCACTACCAGTTTGGTCTTATTGCCTTTGATGCGGGTGGCAGCATTGTAACAAACGTAAAATTTATGGTTTCTTGCAAACTGCGGGTGAAAAGCAATGCTGTTGATTGTGTTCAGCGGATTGGGGACACCTTTTACCGGCAGTTTATCAGCCGTTTTTGCCACTATATTGAAAAATGGCCTTGGCAATATGGAGTCTTTTTTGAGGATCCAGATGCGGCCTTTGTGATCCGTAATAAACATACGGCCAGCACTGTCTGCCGGCGCACTCAGCTGCACGGGTTCGGCTACTGCAAGGGTAACCAGGTTCAACACAACCCAACTACTATCTGTAACCGCTGTTGTATTTTTTGCTGCTGGTGTTGCGGCGGGTCCGCTGCATGAATACATACCGATCAC
>Ga0075026_100000261_pt1 | contig 20454 bp, 25 predicted proteins | sample Str012_2_FD_71392 | JGI IMG/M metagenome (GOLD analysis project Ga0075026, IMG submission 71392) | Freshwater sediment microbial communities in response to fracking from Pennsylvania, USA - Straight Creek_MetaG_SC_2012 | ecosystem: Environmental > Aquatic > Freshwater > Creek > Sediment... | reverse complement strand
AAAGAGCCGTTTGTTATTAGCTGTTGGCTACTAGCAGGGTGATAAAATAAAGTTTAACAAGCTACACAGCTAACAGCTGGCAGCTAAAAGCTAAATAAAATGAGCACGACAAAATATACCGCACGCCTGGCAGACAAGTACAAGAAAGATGTTGTACCCGCTTTGCAGAAACGTTTCAGTTACAAAAGCGTTATGCAGGTTCCCCGGCTTGAAAAAATCTGTCTGAACCGTGGCGTAAACGGCGCTGTAAATGACAAGAAGCTGATTGATATTGCGCTGGATGAAATGACGCAGATCACCGGTCAGAAAGCAGTTGCTACCATGAGTAAGAAAGATATCTCAAACTTTAAACTGCGTAAGAACATGCCCATTGGTACAAGGGTAACCCTGCGCGGCGAAAAAATGTATGAGTTTCTGGACAGGTTTATTTCTACTGCATTGCCACGTGTACGTGATTTTAAAGGTGTGAATGAAAAATCATTTGATGGCCGTGGTAACTATACACTGGGCATTACTGAACAGATCATCTTCCCGGAGATTGATATTGACAAAGTGAACAAGATTACCGGTATGGACATCACGTTTGTAACAACTGCAGGCACCAATGAAGAAGCGTATGAATTGCTGAAAGAACTGGGCATGCCGTTTAAGAATGCAAAAAAAGAGGTTGAATAAAAATCAAATACTAAATACTAATAAATAACAAATGGCAAAAACATCAGTCATAGCCAGGCAGAAAAAAAGGGAAGCGTTGGTAGCCCAGTACGCTGAGAAAAGAGCAGCACTGAAAGCAGCCGGTGATTACAAAGCACTGGACGCTTTACCAAAAAATGCTTCGCCTGTACGCTTAAAAAACCGTTGCCAGTTAACGGGAAGGCCCAGGGGCTATATCCGCTACTTTGGCCTTAGCCGTGTATCCTTCAGGGATATGGCGCTGAACGGTAAAATACCCGGTGTAAGAAAAGCAAGCTGGTAATATTAACAACTGTTCTGCGTGGTTTGCCGCGCCGGGCATGATATCATAGGATATCGCATTGTAACAAATTTTATAAACTATCAATTTCAGATAAACAATGGTAACTGATCCTATTGCAGACTTTTTAACGAGAATCCGTAACGCACAAATGGCCAATCACCGTATTGTGGAAATTCCGGCTTCCAACCTGAAAAAACGCCTGACTGAGATCCTGTACGAAAAAGGATACATTCTCAAATACAAATTTGAAGACGATAATAAGCAGGGTGTGATTAAGATTGCGTTGAAGTATGACCCAACAACAAAAGAACCCGCTATTAAAGCTCTCGAAAGAGTAAGCCGCCCGGGTTTGCGTACGTATTCTAAACCTGCCGATTTTAAAAGAGTAAAAAATGGTTTGGGCGTAGCCATCCTGTCTACTTCAAAAGGAGTAATGACAGATAAAGAAGCAAAATTGCAGAATGTGGGCGGAGAAGTACTTTGCCACATTTATTAAATAATACAATGTTGTGTGACAATTAAGCCCCGCTATACAGGGCTGACCACTGCAACAGGCATTTAAATTAAATCATTTCTCAAATAGTATTTATTATGAGTCGTATAGGAAAAAAGCCAGTTACTGTTCCGGGTGGAGTAACTGTAACTGTTGGTAGCGATAACGTAGTTACCGTAAAAGGACCCAAAGGTGAATTGAAACAGCCGGTAGACCGCGATATTAAAGTGGAACTGAAAGGAACTGAAGTTGAACTGGGCCGCCCCACAGACCAGATCCGTCACAAAGCATTGCACGGTTTATACCGTTCGCTGATCAACAATATGGTGAAAGGTGTTACAGAAGGCTACAAAAAAAACCTTGAGCTGGTAGGGGTAGGTTACAAAGCCACCAACCAGGGCAATACCCTTGATCTTGCTTTGGGTTATTCTCACAATATTGTTTTTGAAATTCCCAAAGAACTGAAAGTGGTAACCGCACAGGAAAAAGGGCAGAATCCAACCATTACACTGGAAGGCGCCGACAAACAGTTACTGGGTGCAGTTGCAGCCAAAATCCGCAGCCTGCGCAAACCTGAGCCGTACAAGGGTAAGGGTGTTAAGTTTGCCGGCGAAGTATTGCGTCGTAAAGCAGGTAAGGCAGCGGGTAAATAAACACCTGGCCCCCGAAGGGGAAACAGGATGGCGCTTGAATTTAATTTATTTTGAAAGGACCTTATTCCCGTTGAGGGCTTAGGGGGTAAAATAGAAATCATGGAAGCAAAAGTTGTAAGAAGGCAAAAAATCAGGTTCGGTATTCGCAAAAAAATTGTTGGTACCGCACAGAGACCACGTTTGTCTGTTTTCAGAAGCAATGCTGAAATTTATGTTCAGCTGATTGATGATGCAAACGGTACTACACTGGCTGCCGCTTCTTCAAGAGATAAAGACATTGCCGCACAAAAAGCAGCAAAGTCAGAAAAAAGCAAACTGGTGGGTGCAGCCATTGCAAGAAAAGCCAAAGACCTTGGTTTGAATGATGTTGTGTTTGATCGTGGTGGTAACCTCTACCATGGCCGTGTAAAAGCAGTAGCTGAAGCCGCAAGAGAAGCTGGACTTAAATTCTAATTCAAATTTTAACTTGAAATAATGTCAGAAGTAATTTTAAACAAAGTTAAAGCCGGTGATCTGGAACTGAAAGAGAAAGTGGTTTCCATTAACCGTGTGGTAAAGACAACAAAAGGCGGACGTGCCTTTAGTTTTTCTGCCCTGGTAATTGTTGGTAATGGTGCTGGTGTAGTAGGTCATGGCCTTGGAAAAGCAAAAGAAGTACAGGAAGCCATTACAAAAGGTATTGAAGACGCCAAGAAGAACCTGATTAAAGTGCCGGTGATGAAGGGAACCATCCCTCATGATCAGCTGGCCAAAGAAGGTGCCGCCAAGGTGCTGATAAGACCCGCTGCACATGGTACCGGTGTAATTGCCGGAGGTTCTATGCGTGCTGTACTGGAAGCCGCCGGTGTTACCGATGTATTGGCCAAATCTTTGGGTTCTGCTAATCCGCATAACGTGGTAAAAGCAACTTTTAAGGCATTGGCGATGTTGCGTGAGCCCATCACTATTTCAAGAACAAGAAACCTCTCTTTAAAGAAAGTTTTTAACGGATAAATCAGGGTATAAGGAATAGGGAGTAAGGTATATGGCCTTTAACCCTGCGCCTTTTGCCTTTAACCTTTATAAAGAATGAAAAAGATTAAAATAACACTGGTAAAAAGCCCTATCGACAGGCCCGAGCGTCAGAAGCTGACCCTTAAAGCCCTGGGTTTAGGTAAACTCAATTCTACCAAAGAAGTAGAAGCCAGTGCACAGATACTCGGAATGGTACGTGCCGTAAACCACCTGGTAACTGTTGAAGACGCCAAGTAATCAATGAATGTGAAAATGTGGAAGTGTGAAAATTCAGGATCCTGAATTTTTATATTCTTCATATCGTCACATTTTTATCATTTAATAACGCGAGGGGAAATAACCCCGTTAAGTAAAAATTAAAACAATGAAACTACACGAATTAAGACCTGCAAAAGGCGCAACGCACAAAAGAAAAAGACTGGGACGTGGTGAAGCATCTGGTAAAGGTGGTACCGCTACAAAAGGTAACAAAGGCGGACAAAGCCGCGCCGGTTACTCCAGCAAATTTGCACACGAAGGCGGACAGATGCCCATTCAGCGCCGTATCCCCAAACGTGGATTTAAAAACAATGATCGCATCGAGTTCAAAGTGTTTAACCTTGGACAGATTGATCAGCTGGTAGAAAAATACAACATTACAGAATTCTCACTGGAAACCCTGTATATCAACAACCTTATCAACCAGACGGATAGCGTTAAAATACTGGGAAATGGTGAGCTGAAAAGCAAATTAACCTTTAGGGTAAATGCCATCAGCGCAAAAGCCAAAGCTGCACTCGAAGCTTCTGGTTCAACCATTGAGATTGTTAAGTAATTTTCAGTAACTTGTGTGACGCATTTTTGGATGCGTCTTTTTTGTCAGGCTCATTTTTTAAATCTAGCCATCTGTGAAGAAACTAATCGATACACTCAAAAATATCTGGAGCATTGCAGAGCTGAAGAGTAAGATTTTGGTGACGCTTTCGTTGCTTTTAATTTACCGTTTTGGTTCGCACATCGTTTTGCCAGGTCTTGACCCCAATAAAATCAACCTCAAAAGCGCCAAAACCGGTGCCCTGGGTTTGATTGATGCGTTTGCAGGAGGTGCTTTTTCACAGGCATCTATTTTTGCTTTGGGTATTATGCCCTATATCTCCGCTTCCATTTTTATGCAGCTGATGACCATCCTGGTTCCGCAGATGCAAAAAATTCAAAAGGAAGGAGACAGCGGCCGTAAAAAAATCAACCAGTGGACACGTTACCTCACCGTTGCCGTAACCGTAGTACAGGCCAGTGCCTATGTTACTTATGTGAAAACCGTGAACCAGGAAGCGCTGCTTGCTAATTTCATTTCTTATTTTGCCATCACTACTACTATCCTCTTAACTGCAGGTACATTGTTTGTTATGTGGCTGGGAGAGAAAATTACAGACAAAGGCTTGGGCAATGGTACTTCTATCATCATCATGATTGGTATTTTGGCCAGGCTGCCGCAGAACCTTTTCCAGGAATGGGCTGCCAAAAGCAACCGTGGCGGCGGTGGTTTGTTAATTTATATCATTGAAATAGCTGTATTGATTGCTATCATCATGGGATTGATAGTGCTGGTGCAGGGTGTACGTAAAATACCGGTTAACTACGCAAAACAGATTGTTGGCAACCGCCAGTTTGGTGGTGCAAGACAGTTTCTGCCACTGAAAGTAAATGGCGCCGGTGTAATGCCCATCATCTTTGCTCAGGCCATCATGTTTTTGCCAACCCTGATTTCTTATACAAAATTTGAAAACAGCGCAGGTATCGCCAGGATATTTGCGGATCCAAAAGATCCCTGGCATATGGTGATTTATGCTGTTATTGTGGTTGGCTTTACATTCTTATACACTGCCTTGATCTTTAACCCAAAGCAAATTGCCGACGATTTAAAACGCAACAATGGCTTTATTCCGGGTGTTAAACCAGGTCAGCCAACGGCGGATTATATTGGTTCTGTAATGGATCGCATTACATTGCCTGGTGCTATATTGCTGGCCATTGTGGGTATTTTGCCTGGTTTTGCACAATTGTTTAATGTTACACAGGGCTTTGCTTCCTTCTTTGGCGGTACTTCTTTGCTGATTATGGTGGGTGTAATACTGGATACGCTGCAGCAGATAGAAACACAGCTGCTGATGCGCCAGTACGATGGACTGATGAAGAGCGGAAGGATTCAGGGAAGACAAAACCTGCAGTCTACTACAACAACTATTTAATAAACTTTGTAAACATATTTGAAACCTGGCAGTTATTCAATTGCCAGGTTTTATTTTTGTACTGAAAAGAAGCAATCATGATTTACTACAAAACGGAGGCAGAAATTGAGTTGATGCGGCAAAGTGCCCTGCTGGTGAGCAGCACCCTGGCCCAGGTGGCGGCTGTTTTAAAGCCTGGCATCAACACAATATCGATAGACAAAATGATTGGCGAAATCATCCGAAGTAACAATGCCATCCCTTCTTTTTTGAATTACCATGGCTATCCGTTTAATTCCTGCATATCGGTAAATGATGTGGTGGTACACGGGTTCCCCAATGAAAATGAATTAAAAGAAGGCGATATTGTTTCTATTGATATCGGCGTAATAAAAGATGGCTACCACGGAGATCATGCATATACTTTTTCCATTGGTTTTCCAGGAGATGATGTGGTGAAGCTGATTAAGGTAACAAAAGAATCTTTGTACAAAGGAATTGAGAAGGCAACAGAAGGCAACCGCGTAGGTGATATTTCCTTTGCTATACAGGAGCACACAGAAAAAAAACATGGCTATGGCGTAGTAAGGGAGTTAGTAGGCCATGGCCTTGGCAAAAGCCTGCACGAAGATCCGCAGGTGCCCAACTACGGCAAACGGGGCAGTGGTGCAAAAATGAAAGAAGGGCTGGTGCTGGCGATAGAACCAATGATAAATATGGGCAAAAGAGATGTATTTACGGAGGCCGATGGCTGGACCGTTCGCACAGTTGATCACAAACCATCGGTACATTTTGAACACGATGTGTGCATACGAAAAAACAAGGCCGATATATTGTCTGATTATAGCATTATTGAAAAGGCAGAGAAAAAAAACCCCCATTTGTATACCGCAGAAACTACGCAGGTGCCGCAATAATTTATAAAAACCCTCCGCAAGAGGGTTTTATTTTTTAAATTGTAGCAGTAAAATCAGCAGCAATGGACAACGAACAACAGCACGCAGACCAACCGGAACATTTCAGTAATGATCCGAAAGAAAACCTGCGCATTGAAAACGAGATTTTACGCATCAAAATAAAAACGGAGCTGGGCGGCGATTATGAAAGCGATGAAAACCTGCCACCTGAACTGGAAAATGAGTTCCTGAAAAATATACTGGCTTTTGAACACCGCTATTCAAAAATTAAGATGGTGAAGATTGCAGACCTGCTGGGCAACCCAACGGTAGTAAAAGCTGCAAAAATGGATGACCTGGCCATTCAGAAAGCTTACTTCGAACTGGAAGAACTGTTGGCACAAAAAAACATCGTAGTAGAATTTACCCGGCCCAGGGATGCAAGGTTTAAATACCGGTTTATTACAGAAGAGTTGTTTGTGCATGAAACAGATGATATGGAAGTGCCGGGCATGACCAAGTATTTTAACTATGAAGAATTTCACCCCGACCATGGAGCAGAAATAAAAGAATATGCCATTAAATTTTTAGCAGACTGGTTTGTACGCAAAACGGATGCTGCCAAATGGTACCTCGATGACCAGTTTATACAGCCGGACGGCAAGGCTTTTACAAAAGATGAAATGATAACGTCTTTTAAAAAGGTGTTTGCCGCATATGTATCATTTGAGGATTGCGGGTATGCCATGGACGAAGTGCATTTTGATTTGAGCAGCAACGCTACCGGAGTGAATGAAGGAATGGGTTTTGCCGAAGGCATGGTAAAGTACACGGCCGTTCTGGAGACCGGTGAAAAGAAATTTGTGGAAGGGCCTTTCAAATTTTATTTCTCCCGTTCTTATGGCCGCTGGCGGATCTACTTTTTTTACCTCACCGGATTTAATGCATAATAATTTGCCAGATCTCAAAAAGCGTTTAGTGGTAATCGGTGGTGGTGCTGCCGGTTTTTTTTGCGCCATCAATGCCGCAAGGTTAAACCCGTTGCTGGAAGTAATGATACTGGAAAAAAGCAGTAAGCTTTTAAGCAAAGTAAGAATCAGTGGCGGCGGACGCTGCAACGTAACACATGCCTGTTTTGAAATTGGGGAGATGATTAAAAAATATCCCCGGGGCGCCAATTTTGTAAAGAAAGCTTTCCACCGGTTTTTTACAACCGATACCATTACATGGTTTGAAGAAAGGGGCGTGGCACTGAAAACAGAGGCGGATGGACGCATGTTCCCCGTCAGCAATTCGTCTCAGACAATTATTGATTGTTTAATGAATGAAGCCAATAAATACAAGGTGGAAATAAAGATGAACACGGAAGTGAAGAATGTGGATCGGGAATCGTCAGACCCGAATCATATGACCGCAGATGCTCAGAAAGAAAGCAGAAAATTTATTTTGGAGATTGCATCCACAGCAAATCACACAGCGGACATCAGGCATCTGTTTGCCGATTATGTTTGTATTGCCAGCGGCGGATTTCAAAAATTATCGATGTTTGACTGGCTGAAAAACACAGGTCATTCTGTAGAAGAACCGGTACCCTCATTGTTTACCTTCAATATGCCGGGGAATGCCATTACTAAACTGATGGGCATTAGCGTTGAAAATGTAAAAGTGAAGATTGCCGGCACCAAACTGGAAACCACAGGCCCCTTGCTGATTACCCACTGGGGACTGAGCGGTCCGGCCATTTTAAAACTGAGTGCCTGGGGTGCCCGTGACCTTGCACAAAACAATTATTCATTTACCGCGATTGTAAACTGGTTGCCGGCTTTTAATGAACAAACACTGCGTACACAATTTGAGCAACTGCGTTTTGAGATAGCGGCGCAAAAGCTGATCAATAAAAACCCTTTTGGCCTGCCCACCCGTTTGTGGGAATATTTTTTACAGCAATCCGCCATTAAAGAAGAAACCCGTTGGGCCGATTTACCCGCGGCGGCACAAAACAAGCTCATCAGGTTGTTGTGTGCCCAGGAATTTATTATAATAGGGAAGACGACGTTTAAAGAAGAATTTGTAACCGCCGGCGGCATTAAACCTGCAGAGGTGGATGCCAATACCATGATGAGTAAACGCTTGCCCAACCTGTATTTTGCAGGCGAAATATTAGATGTAGATGGCGTTACCGGCGGCTTTAATTTTCAGCATGCCTGGACCAGCGGATGGATAGCGGCAAATGCCATTGGTAGCTCCCTGTAAAATAGCCGCTCAAAGCGTTGCAGATGAACGGATTGCGACGCAAGTATGCCCAATCATTGCCCTGCAGCTGGTATCAAAAAAAGCACTCCAAAACATCTCTTAAAAGCCCATTTTAACTTATCTTTGCTGCCCCGAATTAAAACCATCGGGAATTTACCATGTTTCAAAATTTTATTGTTAAACAACTAAACGCTGATGCCCAGGAGCCTGCTGCTGCTGTTGCAGAGGTTACAGCGACAACAAAAGCACCTGCATATGTAGCACCTCCTGTTACAGCGCATGATGATTTCGACTGGAGCATTGACAAGCGCAATGTTTCTGCTTACACAAAAGAAGAAAATGAAAAGTACAGTAAAGTGTATGATGACACCTTCATACAAATTACTGACGGAACGCTGATCAAAGGTGCTGTGGTTGGCTTAACTAAAACAGATGTTGTTTTAAACATTGGTTTTAAAAGCGACGGTTTGATTTCTCTGAATGAATTCCGCGATTTGCAGAACCTGAAAATAGGTGATGAAGTGGAAGTAATGGTGGTTGAGAAAGAAGACAGGGAAGGTAACCTGAACCTGAGCCGCAAACAAGCCCGTACTACCCGTGCGTGGGAAAGAATTGTGGAAGTACACAAAACCGGTGAAGTAATTACCGGTACTGTTACCAGCAAGACCAAGGGTGGTTTGATTGTAGACGTATTTGGCATGGAAACATTCTTGCCAGGTTCTCAGATTGATGTGAAACCGGTAACCGACTACGATCAGTTTGTTGGTAAAACCATGGAGTTTAAAGTGGTTAAGGTAAACGAGACCATCAAGAACGCCGTTGTATCTCACAAAGCACTTATTGAAAGCGATATTGAAGCACAGCGTGCAGAGATCATGAGCAAACTGGAGAAAGGCCAGGTGCTGGAAGGAACCATCAAAAACATTACAGATTTTGGTGCGTTTATGGACCTGGGCGGACTGGATGGTTTGTTGTACATCACCGATATTTCATGGGGACGTATTTCTCACCCAACTGAAGTGCTGAAACTTGATCAGAAACTGAAAGTAGTAGTACTTGATTTTGATGATGAGAAAAAACGCATCAGCCTTGGTTTGAAACAACTGACTCCTCATCCTTGGGATATTCTTCCTGAGAATGTGAAAGAAGCTGAAGTAGTAGAAGGTAAAGTAGTAAACATTGAAGACTACGGCGCATTCCTGGAAATTCAGCCAGGTGTTGAAGGCCTTGTACACGTAAGTGAAATTACCTGGGCAAATACACCGGTAAATGCAAAAGAATTCTTCAAACTGGGTGATATACACAAAGCAAAAGTGGTAACGCTGGATAAAGACGCACGCAAAATGAGTCTTTCTATCAAACAACTGAGCGAAGATCCATGGAGCACTATTGAAACAACCTTCCCTGAAGGCAGCCGCCACAGTGGACTGGTAAAAAACATTACGCCTTACGGTGTGTTTGTTGAACTGGCAACCGGTATTGGTGGTATGATTCACATCAGCGACCTGAGCTGGCTGAAACGTTTCAATCACCCAAGTGAGTATACCAAAGTTGGAGAGCGTATTGACGTAAAGATTTTGGGTATAGACAAAGAAAACCGCAAACTGCAACTGGGTCATAAACAACTGGAAGAAGATCCATGGAATGCATTGCAGGATACATTTGCTGTTGGAACCGTTCACGAAGGACTGGTAACACGCAAAGACGATAAGGGTGCACTGGTTCAGTTGCCTTATGGGCTTGAAGGTTTTGCACCTAACCGTCACCTGAACAAGGAAGATGGCAAACAGGTACAGGCCGATGAAACTGCACAGTTTGTAGTCATTGAGTTTGATCGCAACGAAAAACGCATCGTTTTATCTCACACGCGTATCTGGGAACAGGTAAAAGCAGATGAGAAGAACGCAGAGCGTAAAGAAGCAAGGGTAGAAGCCGATCAAACCAAGAAAGCGGTGAAGAACATCCAGAGCAAAGTAGAGAAAACTACATTGGGTGATTTGGGCGTACTGGCAGAGCTGAAGAAGAAAATGGAAAGTGGCGACAGCGGCGAAGCAACAGCTCCTGAAGAAGCTAAATAAGTTTCATCTTTGTAAAATAGCAAGCGCTCCGTGTAAACGGAGCGCTTTTTTTGTGCGCCTGTAATTTTAAATCTGCTGGTCACCGGATTTTTTACCACAGAGCGTGCAGGAGGCTTTTTCACAGAGGAGAAAGAAAGCGGTTGCCAGTGGATTTACGGGAATCTCATTTACAATGCAGCCAGCAGCCAATTTTTCAAAAGAGAAAACGAGGCAATGGCGCTGCGCATCTCTGTTAAATCCTCTAATAGCGTGGTAAAAAATCTGTGAAGTTGTAGCAATTTGCTTTACAATGCAGCCAGTAACAAATCATTGAAATTGAGCAATGAGGTAAGCTTTAAATCAGCCGCTGCCCAGCGGGTTTCCTGCTGGTGATTGCGGGCAGGCACCACCACACACTTCATGCGGGCTGCTTTGGCTGCAATGAGGCCATTGAAAGAATCTTCAAAACAAATACAATCTACAGGAGCCGAACGCAGCAGCGCTGCACAGTTCAGGAAAACCTGCGGATGCGGTTTGCTGAAGGGCAGGTTTTCGGCAGAGGACTTAGCGTTGATAAAATCGTCGATTTGTAATTTTTGCAGCACCCTATTTATCAGTTTCATGGGCGATGAAGAAGCCAGCCCGATCTTAAAATTCCGTTGCTTAAAAAAACGGAGGATATGCTCCACGCCCGGCATGGGCTGTGCTTTGGCTTCAATTTTTTCAATGGCCGCATTTACAATACTGATGGCGGCTGCGGGTGCATGTTCCTGGTTAATATTGAAATGGGTAAACCAATGCTCTATCCAGGTAGCGGTGCCAAGGCCGGTACTGCTCTGGTACTGCGCAGGCGTCAGCTTTACATTAAAACGGCCAAGAGTCTCTTTGCCGGCTTCCTCCCACAATGGTTCGGAATCTATCAGCAGGCCGTCCATATCAAAAATTACCGTATTAATCATGGGCTGGGTTTGTTTAAATGCTTGTTTGAACTGTTCAAAAATATTTATTATTTCATTACAAAAAAGAGTAAAGATTACAGCCTGCAAATAAACAGCATGGGTTTAAACAAGGCCGTAAAACACGTTCAATGATTGCACAATTTTTATAACTGTGGCTCAAATGTTTTACATTCGTAGCGGTTGTTTTTGCCAAATTTTCAACTATGGGTTCATTTACCGACAGGTTAAAACATATCAAGATTATCCGTAAGCTGGTGTATGTGCTGGTAGGCAGTTTTTCTTACCCTGCGCTGGCGCTGATCAACCGTTTAAAGATCCGCGGTACCGAGCATTTTAGCGAACTCCCCAATCAGAATGTATTGTTTGTGAGCAATCACCAGACGTATTTTGCAGACGTCATTACATTCCTTCATATTTTTTGTGCGGTAAAATGGGGTAAAAAAAACCGGCTGGGCATTCCGTATTACCTGCTCAATCCTTTTACCAGGGTGTATTTTGTTTCTGCAGAAGAAACCATGAAGAAAAGCCTGCTCACCAAATTGTTTGCACTGGCCGGTGCGCTTACTGTAAAACGGGCCTGGCTGGCAAAAGACGATTCAGAAAAACGCAAAGGCCTCAATCCCGGAGATACAAGACAGATAGCCCGTGCACTGGAAAACAACTGGGTCATTACTTTTCCGCAAGGTACCACCAAACCATTTGCGCCAGGCCGCAAGGGTACGGCACTGATTATTAAACAAACAAAACCAACCGTAATTCCAGTGGTGATACAGGGTTTCTGGCGGGCATTCGATAAAAAAGGATTGCGGCTTAAAAAGAAAGGAACCCTCTTGTCGGTTACTTTTAAAGCACCACTTGTAATAGATTACGAAGCATCTACCGACGTCATTCTTGCCCAGCTGATGGATTCTATTGAGCAAAGCAAAGAATATATGTTGAAGGGGCCACAGCACCGCAAACCTGTTCTTAGTTCGTAATCCTTCCGTTCAGCACTGCTGCTGATGATGATACATTCGCTTCCATCTTTATTTGTCACAAACCATCATTCCAACGAACCGGATCTTCTTAATTAACCTATTTGCACCCCTTTAGAGGATGTGGGGAAACGTATCTACGCTACTTTAAAGGATGGGAGTAAACAGTGCTTTCAGCTCCACCGCATCATCCGGTTTCATTTTGCCACCCAGAATCAGCCTTAGCTGTCTTCTTCTCAAAGCACCATCAAACAACTTTTTTTCTTCGTCTGTGCCGGGTATCAGCTGCGGTATGGACATCGGCTTACGGTCAGCATCAAGCGCTACAAAAGTATAGTAGGCTTCATTGCTCTTGTATTTGTTTTGCTGTATCAGGTCTTCGCCCCATACTTTCATGTGTACTTCCATAGAGGTATTGAAAGCCCGGGTTACCATGGCTTCTATATGCACCACATTGCCCAGTTTGATGGGGTTTTCAAAAGAGATATTGTCAACTGATGCCGTTACTACCGGTGTACCGCAGTGCTTCATGGCAGCCAGTGCAGACGCAATGTCCATCCAGTACATGAGACGGCCACCCATCAGGTTGCCAAATGTATTGGTATCATTGGGCAAAACCAGTTCGGTCATAATTACGAGAGAATCTTTGGGCGATTTGGTAAGCGGCATGCTGAAAATGAATTTGAGCAAAGATAGTTGCTGGAGTGCAAGAATGATAATTCCGGAGCCGGCTTCGGACATGCTATTTGACATCATTACCGGCCAGGTTGAGTGGACTGCATCATTCTTTTCTTTTGCCCGCCAGGAAATTTCCTTACGGGTGCTGCTGCTGTTTTGTGCCACCCGGGTACTTGTTACCGCTTGTGTAACAGGAAAGATTAAAGTATTTTTGCTGTCACACGCAGTCTTTCCGTTAGAATTTTTTATTTGTCTGCGATTTTGAAAAAACAACGCTGTAGTAAACAAGACCGGAATGTATGGCTCAAACGCTGCAAGTAATTATTAAGTCCGCAATATTTGAGAGGGAGCGATTATTGACCATTGACAAGGCGTATATTGAATTTGATGACAAAGAATTAATATCCTCGCCGCCGGTAAAATTTTTAAGAAAGGATATCGTATCGTTCAGGCATGGCATCAAATGGATGCAGGGTTTTATTGCCGCCAGCATTTACTGCATTGATATCTGCAACGCAGACCATGAGGTCATTGAAATCCGATTAAAGTCGATCTATGGTCTTCGCGAAAATGAGATGGCAGAAAAGTATTCAGCCATACTAAACGCATTGTACGAACATTTTTTTGACGATATTTCACGCCATTACCTGAGACAATTTGAAGCGGGAAAAGAGTTCAGCATCCTGGATGTACGCTTTGGTAAACAGGGTATTTACCCGGAAGGGCAAACCTCTCTGCTTCCCTGGAAGGACATTGATGTAAAGGTTTATTATACTTACTATGTTATTTGTTCTGTCTCAAATGCCGCAAACACCATGATTGTGGCATCTTTGACAACCTGGAATGCTGGTATTTTGTACAGCGTATTGGTACAAATACTGAAATACCAGGAGCTTCTGTCAAAAAAAAATGGTTGAAATAAAGGTTTAAACAGTAGTATGCTCCAGCCCTGCTAAAAATTGATTGTCTGCATCTGCGCCAATGCCCGGAAGGTCCGGCACTTCCACATAATAGCCATTGTATTGTACACCGCCGTTTACAGGATCCAGCTTGTGCCCCAGCATGCAGGTATCCATATCATTGAAAACAACATTGGGCTGCGATAGTGCAAAATGAGCAAAGGCAGACAATGCAATGCGGCTTTCCAGCATGCCCCCCATCATGCAGGGTATCTTGTTTTGTTCGCAAACGGCATTTATTTTTAACGCTTCCAGAATGCCGCCGCTTTTGGAGAATTTGATGTTTACGTAATCGCATGCAGCTGCGGCTATCAGTCTTTCCGCATCATGGTGATCAAAAACACTTTCATCGGCCATGATCTTTACCGGCGATAATTGTCTTAGTTCGGGCAGCCTGTGGTCGTTCCAGTGCCGCATCGGTTGCTCACAAAATTGGATATTGTATTGATCCAGGTTTTGCAACGCATACACGGCGCCGTCATAGTCCCATCCCTGGTTGGCATCGGTACGCAGCAATGGTTTATCGCCAATTGCCTCCCTGATTTGTTTGATTCGTTTTACATCTTCTACCGGGTCTTTTCCCAGTTTCACTTTTACAATCCGGAAGCCCTGTTGTATAAATTGCAGTGCCTGCATTGCCATTTGTTCCGGGCTGCTGATGCCAACGGTAATATCAGTCTCCAGATTTTTTGATTTGCTGCCACCCAGGAATTTGTATAAGGGCAGGTTGGCTTTTTTTGCCGCAAGATCATACAAAGCCATGTCGAAAGCGCTTTTAATAGTACTGTTGAATGCAGTAGCCGCATGCAGTTCATCCATCCGTTCTTCTATTGCAGTTGCGTTCTTTCTTTTCCATAGCGCTGCAAAATCTTTTGCCATTTCAAAACACGTAGCCTGTGTTTCGCCCACTATCATCGGAAAAGCGGAACATTCCCCCACACCATAAAAGCCTGCATCTGTATGAATGCGGATAAAAATATTTTGCGCACAATGCATGGTGCCCGTGGCAATGGTAAACGGGTGCATCGGTATGCTGAACTTATAAATATCGGTATGGGTAATGATCATGCCGGAAAATAAATAAAAAAGGTATAAAAATCATTGCAGGGCCACAAAAATCTCTGCCTGTATTTTCCATTCATTGTTCTGCTTGCGCCACATAGCAGAATAATTGCCCCCCTTACTGTATGTTTTAATCCCCATCCATTTGCCTTTTTCCCAGGCAAGCGTATCGTTTTTGCTGATGATAATTTCTGAGGGGTTGCGGATATAAGCTACTTCCGGGTTGGATGCAAAAAGATCTGTCCAGCTTTTCATGATGGCTTCTTTGCCCGTCAAATAAGAGGCATTTCCGCGCACCTGCACAAAATCGGGCCGCCAGTATTTTGCAATGCCTTCCACATCGTGCCGGGCAATGGCCGCATTGGATGCCGCTCTTTGTAATTTAATGATCGCCACCTGGTCTGGTTTGTACTGCGCCGCTAAAAAATGAACAGCCAGTAAAAAGAATAATCCGCAAATTGTTGGTTTCATGTTGCCGGAATATAAATCAGTAAATGCTTTATTACAACCGAAAGATAAAACATATTGTACTTACAATGCCGGTTCAAATGCGTATCATTTTATGTTGCCGCAGAGTGTCCAGCGTTAATGCGCTGCCTTTTTGAATGTTTTTCCAGGCAATCACATCGCAGAGAAAAAGGGTGTGGTCTCCGGCGTTGATGCGGTTTGTCACTTTCATTTCCATCACTGCCAGGCAATGTTTTAGTATTTTGAAGCCATTCCAACCGGCCAGTTCATCTCTTTTTTTAAGCCGGGCTATTTTGTCGGTGGTTTTACCGCTTTTTTTGCCCAGCAGATCCAGGAGCCGGTATTGATTGCTGCCCAACAATTGCAAAACAAAATGCGGGTTGGTTGAAATATTGGCCAGGGTTTCCGTGCCTTCAAACACGCCACATACAAAGCGTTTGGGTTTCATACTAATGGCCGTAACATAGGTTATCATATGCATGTTGTGTTTTCCTGCTTTGCTGGTACTACTAATGGAATATACCGGCAGGTTTACGCGGTTCCAGGGCCGCTTGCCGGTTGCATTTGACAAAGGTTTTTTGCTGGTGCCGGTTTGTGTTGTTTTTTTCATGTGCTGAATTGATACATTGCAAACAACGGGAGGAAGGCTTTGTTCAGGACCTTTACACACAGTTTATGCTGCATACAGGCGCAAATAAATCCCTCTTTTTATTGATGGCTTTGTTTTAATTTTGACGCTTACCATTGTTCCGTTTATGAATACTGATACGGTCATTTCCTTCGACAATACAGAAAAAGCATTTGCCTATAAAAGTGATAAGGATCTGAAAAAAGCCCGGTTTCTTTTTTCCAGTATGGGATACGAAAGCCTGGTAAAATTGGGTACCCGAATAACGCCCTGGATCATCAGGGCAGGGCTGCCGGTAAAAGGTCTTATCCGCAATACCATTTTTAAACAGTTTGTTGGAGGCGAATCGCTGGCAGAAACCAGCAAAGTTGCTACACAACTCGGTAAATATGGGGTAGAAGTAATACTTGATTATGGGGTGGAGGGCGGCGATTATGGTGAAGAAGGGCTCGACCATGCCTGTGATGAATTTATCCGCGTAATTGAATACGCCGCTACCCAGCCCAATATACCTTTTATGAGTATCAAGGTAACCGGCATTGCACGGTCGGGCCTCTTGGAAAAACTGGATAAAAGCGTGGATGAAAACGCCGGCACTCTGATGAAGCGCTATGTAAAAGCTTTGGAAACGCTTACCGCAGGTGAAGAAAAAGAATGGCAGCGGGTGCATGAAAGAATGAAACGCATTTGTAAAACAGCTGCAGAAAAAAAAGTAGGCGTTTTGGTAGACGCAGAAGAAAGCTGGATACAAGACCCCGTGGATGTACTGACTGTTTTAATGATGGTACAGTTTAATACCAGCACAGCCGTAGTATACAACACCATTCAGCTGTACCGGCACGATCGGTTGCGCTTCCTGAAAGACTCACTGGAAGCGGCAGAAACAAAAAATTTTATTCTTGGCGCCAAACTGGTGCGTGGTGCGTATATGGAGAAAGAAAGAAAAAGGGCGGCAGAAATGAACTACCCTTCACCCATCCAGGAAAGCAAAGATGCAACCGACAACGATTACAATACGGCACTCGCTTTTTGTGTACAACACATCGGTCGCATCGCGTTTATTGTGGCATCGCACAATGAAAACAGCAACTTGTATACCACACAGCTACTGCTGCAAAAGGAACTGCCGCTAAATTATCCGAATGTACATTTTAGCCAGTTGTATGGCATGAGCGACAATATCACCTTCAACCTGGCAGCTGCGGGTTGCAAAGTAAGCAAGTACCTGCCCTTTGGGCCTATCAAAGATGTAATACCCTACCTCATGCGCAGGGCTCAGGAAAATAGTTCAGTAAGCGGGCAAACCGGCCGGGAACTGGGTTTGATCAAAAAAGAAATGCAGCGCAGGAAGATGTAATGCGGCTTTTCACAATTTTTTTTGTATAAACAAAGGGATCTGTATTCAACAGATCCCTTTGTCATTCTTGTATTTGGAGTTGTTATTGCTTTGGCTGCAATTATTTTCGGTGGTTAAAGATGGTATAGAAAAGACTTACCTGGATAACGCCATTTTTGTAATCGGGTTTTGCGGTATTGATATTAAAATCGCCCACTTTTGAGAGTCCCGCCGTATACCTTGCACCAATACCCAGCCCAATGGAACTATGAAAACCAAGGCCACCAGCAATAGATAAATCGGTGCTCTTCGCAAAGTCCTCACTGGTGCCGTCTACTTTTTCATTTACTTTAAATCCAATCTGGGGTCCCGCTTCCAGGTAAAAGCCGCTATTGCTGCGGTATTTCAGCATAACGGGCACATTGATATAAGTAAGCTTGTAATCTGTAGTGGCGGTACCGGTTTGTTCTAATTTAGCGCCCTGGGTAGACAATAACACTTCGGGCTGAATGGCAAAATTATTTCCGGCAAAAAGGCTTATAAAACCACCGGCATGAAAGCCTATCAGGGTTTTCGCTTTCAGGTCGGCTTCATTGCTGGCGCCGTTAAAATTGCTGATATTGGCCCCGGCTTTTAGGCCCAGTTCAAAATGCTGCGCAAAAGCGCTGCTGCATGCCAGCAACAACAGGAACAGGATGCTTTTTCTCATAAAATAGTCTTTAAATGGTTTAATGAACGGTTAATTTTTTTACCTGAATTTTATTCCATGACAAACCCGGATGATTTTCTGCTGCATGAAAATTTGATTAATACCCTGCCAACAAAATCAATGCCGCATATTTTTAATGACGGTAAGCTGTAGTTTGGTTTTTGAGGTCATTAAAATCATTAACAATGCAACGATGCATTCAATCCATGGGTCAACTTCTGAAACCTGCGTTTATGCGTTCCATATTCATTGTTGCTGCATTTTTGTTGGCAATGACTGCCTGCACCAAGTCCTCATCCGTTTCTGCACACGGCCCCCTTAATGACAGCCTTCCGGGCAAATGGTGGTATTCAGAATATTATTACAGTATAGGTAGTCCCGGCAGCTGGCATACCATCAACCCCGTTACCCAATGGATAGAACTGCATGCAAACGGAGAGCTGCACACCAATATGACCCAGTTAAGAACTGCTACTGGTTACCTGTTGCCCGATTCCAATCAAATTAAATTTATCATCCCCGCAAGCCAGGATGGATACCTGCTTTACCAGTACCGTTTCGACGACTTGCATGCCCTTATACTAAGCCCCTTAAACCCCATTTGTATTGAAGGCTGCGCCAGCAAGTTCAGGCGCTAGGTTTTTTTTCTGAGCCCGGGAACTGGGGAGAAATGGCAACAATTTGCCGGGCTTTCACCAATCCACAGTTTCCCCACAAGTAGGGGGCACCACCGGCAAATTGCAAATTCCATGGTATCTTGCAGCCATGCAGCAATACCAGCAGTTACTACAGCATATCCTGGATAAGGGTGTATCTAAAACAGATCGTACCGGTACCGGCACCAGCAGTTGTTTTGGTTACCAGATGCGGTTCGACTTAAGCAAGGGCTTTCCACTGGTGACCACAAAAAAACTGCACCTCAAAAGTATTATTTACGAACTGCTCTGGTTTCTGAAAGGTGAAACCAATATTGCCTACTTAAAAGATCACGGCGTAAAAATATGGGACGAATGGGCCAATGAGAATGGCGATTTGGGGCCGGTGTATGGCAAACAATGGCGGAGTTGGGAAGGGGCCGATGGAAAGACCTACGATCAAATAACAGATGTCATTCACCAGATAAAAAACAACCCCGATAGCCGCCGCATGATTGTAAGTGCATGGAATGTTGGTGAATTGTCTTCTATGGCGTTGATGCCCTGCCACAATATGTTCCAGTTTTATGTGGCCCCCGCCAGCGATGGCACCAGGGCAAAATTAAGCTGCCAGTTGTACCAGCGAAGCGCAGATGTTTTTTTGGGAGTACCCTTCAATATCGCATCGTACGCGTTACTCACCCTGATGATAGCACAGGTATGTGATTTGCAACCCGGCGATTTCGTCCATAGTTTTGGAGATGTACATATTTACAACAACCACCTGGAGCAGGTGCACCTGCAATTAAGCAGAACCCCTTTTCCCTTACCGCTCATGAAACTGAACCCCGCGGTGAAAGATATTTTTAGTTTTCAGTATGAAGATTTTACACTCGAAAACTACCAGCACCACCCTGTCATAAAAGCACCGGTTGCCGTGTAATGCGGCAGGCGGATGATTTATTACTAAATATTCTTTACTCATTATGATTTTAACCCTGGTAGCAGCAGCAGCAGAAAACAATGTAATCGGCCTGCAAAACAAACTGGTCTGGAACCTGCCCAACGATACCCGGTTTTTCAAAAACACTACCTGGGGCATGCCTGTTATCATGGGCAGAAAAACATTTGAGTCGCTGGAGAACAAGCCACTCAATGGCCGTTTCAATGTGGTAATTACCAATCACCCCGAAACACTGCAGCCGTTAGGCCCGGTAAAAACAGCCGGCAGTTTGCAGGAAGCCATTGCAATAGCGGGCACCACCGATGCAAAAGAAGCGTTTATAGTTGGTGGCGGTAAGGTATATGCCGAATCCTTGCCCATGGCAGATAAAATAGTACTCACAAGGGTGCATACTAACGTTGAGGGGGATGCATTTTTCCCTTCTTTTAGCGAAAAAGAATGGCAGTTGTTTTCGAATATTGATTTTCCGGCCGATGATAAACACCAGTACGCTTATAGTTTCCAGGTATGGGAGCGGGTGAGATAGTGTGGTA
>Ga0075026_100000260_pt1 | contig 20517 bp, 18 predicted proteins | sample Str012_2_FD_71392 | JGI IMG/M metagenome (GOLD analysis project Ga0075026, IMG submission 71392) | Freshwater sediment microbial communities in response to fracking from Pennsylvania, USA - Straight Creek_MetaG_SC_2012 | ecosystem: Environmental > Aquatic > Freshwater > Creek > Sediment... | reverse complement strand
TCTGGTGGTTTCGCACAGCCCTAGAATGACCGCTTTAGAGGAGGCATATTGGCTCGGGCAGCGACGGCTCATGGCCGACAGGAGCCAGACACATCTGGGCAAACGATAGAATCACGTGAGCCCGGAATGTCGCTAACGCCACCAATAACGTGCGCGAAAAAAATCAAGACGCCCTAGTGCACAGATCGACGTACGGGGCCAGAACCCGAAGGTCGTCGGAGAAATATGGCCACCTCAGCCTCGACCAGATAAGGTGGTCGACCGCCGCCAACAATCGGTACTCGATGCGCGAGCGCGCCGCGGCAAGTTCCGCGTGCAATACGCTGATTAGTCAGTAGTCGTGTCGCCGAGGTTCGTGTCCCAACTCTGCGTCGTACGACAAACGCTCTCGCCTCTCGCGAGGGCACTTCGCGGCTCGCAGCAAAAACGTTAAGTCATTCCAACAAGCACTGTCTCGTTTATACGGCACAATTACGGCACACCGTCACGATTGTGCCGGGGTTGGTTTCTTCCTAACTCATTGATTTGATTGGTAGCGGGGGTAGGATTTGAACCTACGACCTTCGGGTTATGAGCCCGACGAGCTGCCAGACTGCTCCACCCCGCACCAGGAGGGAGACGCATTCTACACGAAGGGGGTCCGATGTATAGCCGGGCCGTCCGGGGTCTCAGGGCGTGCCAATCAGCCGCGTGCACAGGGCCAGCAGCACGTTGGGGAGCAGACCGAGCGCCAGCACCGCCAGCGTATTGAACCCTAAGGCGATGCGCGTGCCGGTTTCCCTGGCGATGGGTGTCTGGGCCCGCCCCGCGTCGAAATACATGTACCAGATCACGCGCAGGTAGTAATACGCGCCGATCACTGAGACCAGCACCGCCAGGATCGCGAGCGCCAGGTGGTGCGTGTGCAGCAGCGCCTGGATGATCCACAGCTTTGCCCAGAAACCCACCAGCGGCGGTACGCCCGCGGTGGACAGCATCAGCCCCAGCATCAATAGCGCGAGCAGTGGGTCGCGGGCGCCCAGGCCCTTGAAGTCGTCGAGGTCGTCCGCCTCGCCATCGCTCCGTGCCGCCAGCAACACGACGCCGAATGAACCCAACGTAGTCAGCACGTAGACCAGCGTGTAGCTGAGCGCGGCGCGATAGCCGCTGGCATCGGCCGTAATGAAGCCCAGCAGGATGAAGCCCACATTGGCGATTGCGGAGTACGCCAGCATGCGGCGGATGTTGGTCTGGGCGATCGCGAGGATGTTGCCCAGCAGCAGCGAGAGCACCGCCAGCACCGTCAGCATCTGCACCCAGAGGGCCGGATCGCCGCCGAGCCCGTACACCAGCAGGCGCATGATCAGCGCGAACGAGGCCAGTTTGGGCGCGGTGGCGATCAGCAGCGCCACGCTGGCGGGCGCGCCGTGGTAGACATCCGGAACCCACATGTGAAACGGCACGGCACCGAACTTGAAGGCCACGGCCACGATGATGAAGGCCACCGCGATCACGAATCCGGCACCGTGCGCGGCACTCACGGTCGCGATCCGGTCCAGCGACAGCGTGCCGGTCAGGCCGTAGAGCATCGACATGCCGTACAGCAGCGCGCCGGAGGCAATCGCGCCCAGCACGAAGTACTTGATGGCGGCTTCGGCGGCAATGCCGGAGTTGCGATCGAAGGCCACCAGCGCATACAGCGACAGTGACAGCAGTTCTACGCCGAGATAGACCGTCAGCAGACTGTTGGCCGATACCAGCACGCAGATGCCGAGCAATGCGGTCATCGCCAGGATGTCGTACTCGCCGCCATGCATGCGCCGCCGATCGAGGTAGGTCTGCGAGTAGAACAGACTCAGCGCCGTGGCCATCAGCGCCGCCAGCTTCAGGAATACACCCAGCTTATCCGCCACATACAGGCCGTCGAACAGGACCGTGCGGCTCTCGACCGCACCGACCGAGACCGTCAGCCAGGCGCAGACCGCGAGTACCACCAGCGTCAGGCCATGGGTGAGATAGCGCCAAGTGCGGCCGGCAAACACATCGAACATCAGCACCGCGCAGATGCCCGTCGCCAGCGCGATCTCGGTGATCGCCGGTGCCAGCGAGGCCAGGGTCATGGTCGATGCGGTTGCGGCAGGGTTGATCATGGTTCAGCCCACCGGGATCTTGCTGACGAGGATCTGCTCGAGCAGGTGGCGCATGGAGACTTCCATGGTCTGCACCAGCGGCGCCGGCCACACGCCTACCAGCAGCACTGCCGCGGCCAGTACGCTCAGCACCAGCATCTCACGGCCATTAAGATCGGCCATCGACGCGACCTTGTCGTTGCCGACCGGGCCGAAGATCACGCGCTTGACCAGCCACAGCGTGTAGGCGGCGCCGAGTATCAGCGTAGTCGCGGCCAGGAAGGCGAACCAGAAATTGGCCTTGAAGCTCGCCAGGATCACCAGGAACTCGCCGACGAAGCCGGAAGTGCCCGGCAATCCTGAGTTGGCCAGCGCAAACAGCACCATGAAGCCGGCGAATTTCGGCATCACGTTGATCACACCGCCGTAGGCACTGATCTCGCGGCTGTGCAGCCGGTCGTACATGACACCGATGCAAAGGAACAGCGCGCCGGAGATTAGGCCATGCGAGACCATCTGCACCATCGCGCCATCGAGTCCAGTGACCGCCCCGCCGCTGCTGCCGGTGCGGGCCACAATGCCAAAGGCGAGAAACGCGCCCATGGTCACGAAACCCATGTGCGCAATCGACGAATAGGCAATCAGCTTCTTCATGTCAGTCTGCGCCAGCGCCACGAAGCCGATATAGACCACCGCAATCAGCGACAGACCGATCACCAGCCAGTCGAGTTCGCGGCTGGCGTCTGGGGTCATCGGCAGACTGAAGCGCAGCAATCCATAGCCACCCATCTTCAGCATGATGGCTGCCAGGATCACCGAGCCGCCGGTGGGCGCCTCGACATGGGCGTCGGGCAGCCAGGTGTGCACCGGCCACATCGGCACCTTGACGGCGAAGGCCACCAGGAACGCCAGGAAGATCCAGCGCTGCTCGATCAGCGTCAGCGGCAGCGCCTGGAACCCGGCAATGCTGTATTCGCCGGACTTCAGGTACAGGTAAATGAGCGCCACCAGCATCAGCACCGAACCGAGGAAGGTGTACAGGAAGAACTTCAACGTCGCGTACACACGGCGCGGTCCGCCCCAGATGCCGATGATCAGGAACATCGGAATCAGCATCGCTTCCCAGAAGAAATAGAACAACAAGGCGTCCATGGCGCAGAACACGCCGATCATCAGCCCCTCGAGCACCAGGAAGGCGGCGAAATACTGAGCCGGCCGCTTGTCCACTGCGCTCCAGGCGGCGATCAGTACCGGCACGGTCATGAAGGCCGTCAGCACGATCAGCGGCAGCGAAATACCGTCGACACCAAGGTAATACTCGGCGTGCAGCTGGCGGATCCACGCCAGCCGTTCGATGAACTGGAAGCTGGCGGTGGCATGATCAAACCCCTGGTAGAGCGGCACGCACAGCAGCAGCGTGGCCAGTGACACGATGAGCGCGAACCAGCGCGCCACGCGCGCCCGCGAATCGCCAATCAGCAGCGTCAGCAGGCCGCCGCCGATGGGCAGCCACACCAGGGTTGAAAGCAACGACAGTCCGCCAAGTTTAAGCATTATCGCGCTACAACCTGACCAGGAACCAGCCGAGTAGCAACACCAGGCCGACGATCATCCAGAAGGCATAGGAATAGAGAAACCCGCTCTGCAGCGAGCGGGCCACGCCCGCGAACCAGCCCACCGCCCCGGCCGAACCATCGACCAGCACGCCATCAATCAGCAGCTGATCGCCGCCGCGCCACAACCCGAAGCCCAGCGCGCGGCTGGCAGGGGCCAGCACCCGCTCGTTGAACCAGTCAAAGTAGTATTTGTTGACCAGCAGCCGGTACAGCCAGCTGAAGCGCGCCTGGATGGCGTCGGCTACGTCCGGACGCTTCAGTACCAGGTACCAGGAACTCGCCACGCCGGCGATCGCCAGGTACAAGGGCAGGCTCAACACCGAGTGCAGCGCGAAGTCCGCCGCACCATGGAACTCGCGGCCGATCTCCGCCACCACGTCGTTGCGCTCGAGTATGCGGATCGCGCTGCCAAAGAAGCCGCCAAACAGCAACGGATCGATCGTGAAGAAGCCGACCAGGAGCGACGGAATCGCCAGCGCCACCAGTGGCCCCTTCATGTCCCAGCCGACATCATGGAAGTGCTGCTGGGCATGATGATCGAGCCGCTCCTGGCCATGGAAGGTCATGAAGATCATCCGAAAGGTGTAGAAGGCCGTCACGAACACGCCGGCGACCACGCAAAAATACGCATACGAAGCACCGTAGCGATGTGCAGCGTGCACCGCCTCGATCAGCGCGTCCTTGGAGTAGAAACCCGAGAACAACGGCGTACCGATCAGCGCCAGTGCGCCGATCAGGCTGGTGTAGTACGTGAGTGGCATGCGTCGGCGCAAGCCACCCATCTTGCGCATGTCCTGCTCGTGATGCATCGCGACGATCACCGCGCCGGCGGCCAGGAACAGCAGCGCCTTGAAGAAGGCGTGGGTCATCAGATGAAAGATCGCGACGCTATAGGCCGAGACGCCCAGCGCCACGGTCATGTATCCGAGCTGCGAGAGGGTCGAATAGGCGACCACGCGCTTGATATCGTTGTTGACGATGCCGAGGAAACCCATGAACAGCGCCGTGGTGGCACCGACTACCAGCACGAAGGACAGCGCGGCGTCCGAGTATTCGAACAGCGGCGACATGCGCGCCACCATGAAGATGCCGGCGGTCACCATGGTCGCGGCATGGATCAGCGCCGAGATCGGCGTCGGGCCTTCCATGGAGTCGGGCAGCCAGACGTGCAGCGGCACCTGGGCGGACTTGCCCATCGCACCCACGAACAGACAAATGCAGATCACGCTCATGGCCGACCAGGCATGGCCCGGAATGATCGTCATGGTGCGCGCGGCGATGCCCGGGGCCCAGGAGAAGGCGGTCTGGTAGTCGAGCGAGCCGGTGTAGTACAGCACTCCGGCGATGCCCAGCAGGAACCCGAAGTCCCCGACGCGGTTGACCAGGAAGGCCTTGAGATTGGCGAAGATGGCGCTCGGGCGCGTGTACCAGAAACCGATCAGCAGGTAGGAGACCACGCCTACCCCTTCCCAGCCGAAGAACAGTTGCATGAAGTTATTGGCCATCACCAGCATCAGCATCGCGAAGGTGAACAGCGCGATATAGGCAAAGAAACGCTGGTAGCCCGGATCGTCGTGCATATAACCCATCGTGTACACATGCACGCACAGCGACACAAAAGTCACCACCACCATCATCAGCGCCGAGAGCCGGTCGATCAGGAAGCCGACCTGCATGGTCACGCCGTCGCTGATCAGCCAGGTGTAGACCGGTGCGTTCCAGGGCGGCGTGCCGTGCAGCAGCGCCCACAACACCTGCACCGACAGCACGCAGGCCGCGGCCACACCGGCGATCGCCAGCAGCGCCGCTCCGATGCGGCCGATCAGGCGCCCGGCCAGGCCGGCGGTGATCGCCGCGGCCAGCGGCAACAGGGGGATGGCCAACAGCAGCTGTGGGTTCATGATCAGCCGCGCAGCGTGTTGAGGTCTTCGACGTTGATGCTGCCTCGCTCACGGAACAGCACCACGAGGATGGCGAGGCCGATGGCCGACTCGGCCGCGGCCACGGTCAGGATGAAGAACACGAAGATCTGGCCGTCGAGGTTGCCGAGGTAGCGCGAGAAGGCCACGAAGTTGTAGTTGGCGGCCAGCAACATCAGTTCGATGCACATCAGCAGCAGCAGCACGTTACGGCGATTGATGAAGATGCCGGCCACCGAGAGCGCGAACAGCACCGAGGAGAGCACCAGCAGGTGACCCAGCGTGATCATGGCTTTGGCTCCGCATCCATCTTTAGGACCCGCAGCCGATCGCTGGCACGCACCCCGACCTGCGCGGCGATGTTTTGGAGCTTTAGGCCACGCCGGCGGCGCATGGTCAGCGAGATCGCGGCAATGATCGCCACCAGCAGCAGCATGGCGGCGATCTCGATCGCATAGGCATAACGCGTAAACAGCGCGGTGCCCAGCTCGTTGGCATTGCTGTAGCCGGCCGGCAAGGCCACCGCGCCGCGCGTCACATCCAGGCCGAGACGGCGCTGCACGATCACGCCGACGATCTCGGCGATCAGCACCGCGGTGATCACGGCGCCCGGGATCGCGTAGCGGCGCAGGCCGCGCCGCAGCTCCTCGACATTGATGTCGAGCATCATGATCACGAACAGGAACAGCACCATCACCGCGCCGACATAGACCAGCACCAGCACGATGGCCAGGAACTCCGCCTCGATCAGCATCCACAGCACGGCACTGGTCATGAAGCACAGCACCAGGCTTAAGGCCGCATGCACCGGATTGCGCGCGACGATCACACCCACCCCGGCGGCCACGACTATGGTTGCGAAACTGTAGAACAGAATCTCGACCAGCACCTTGAAATCCCCTTACCTTATCCCGTCCGCCGAGGCTCAGCGGTAGCGCGCGTCGGCGCTCTTGTCGGCGTTGATCATCGCCTCGTAGCGATCGCCGACTGCCAGCAGTTTGTCCTTGCTCATGATGTTCTCGCCACGATGTTCCATGTGATACTCGTGGATGCGCGTCTCGACGATGGCGTCGACCGGGCAGGCTTCCTCGCAGAAACCGCAGTAGATGCACTTGAACAGATCGATGTCGTAGCGCGTGGTGCGGCGCGTGCCGTCGGCAGCCACGTCGGAATCGATGGTGATCGCCAGCGCCGGGCACACTGCCTCGCACAGCTTGCAGGCAATGCAGCGCTCTTCGCCGTTGGGGTAGCGACGCAGCGCATGCAGGCCACGGAAGCGCACCGACTGCGGGGTCTTCTCTTCCGGGTAGTTGATCGTGATCTTGCGGCGGAACAGCGAGCGCGCCGTCACCGACAGGCCGCGCAGCAGTTCCCAGAGTGCAAAGGTCTTGATCGGGTTTACACGTGCCATCGATAGTGCCTCAGGCGTGCCACGGGCCGACATGGAACCAGGCGAGCACACCCTCGACGGCGATCCAGACGATGGTGATCGGTATCAGTACCTTCCAGCCCAGGCGCATGATCTGATCGTAGCGGTAGCGCGGGAAGGTCGCGCGCAGCCACAGAAACACGCACAGCAGCAAAAAGATCTTCAGCGCCAGCCACTGCAGGCCATCGCCGAGCGCCAGGCCCAGCAGCGGCACGCCGCGCAGCACACTGTCGGGGGACAGGTAGCCGTCGAAGGGACTGAGCCAGCCGCCGAGGAAGAACACTGCCGTCAGCGCCGTGACCAGGATCATGTTGGCGTACTCGGCCAGGAAGAACAGCGCGAAGCCCATGCCGGAATACTCGACGTGAAAGCCGGCCACGATCTCGGACTCGCCCTCGGCCACATCGAAGGGCGCACGGTTGGTCTCGGCGACGCCCGAGATGAAATACACCATGAACAGTGGAAACAGCCAGAAGACATTCCAGTGCAGCGGCGCGCCGCGCTGATGCTCGACGATGGTTCCCAGGTTCAGGCTGCCCGCGGCCATCAGCACGCCCACCAGCGCAAAACCCATGGCGATTTCGTAGGCGACGATCTGCGCCGCGGAGCGCATGGCGCCCAGAAAGGCGTATTTGGAGTTCGAGGCCCAGCCGGCCAGGATCACGCCGTACACGCCGACCGAGGTGAGCGAGAGCACATACAGCAGCCCGGCATCGACATTGGCGATCGCAAATCCCGGAAACAGCGGCACCACGGCCCAGGCAGCAAAGGCCGGAATCAGCGTGATCGCCGGCGCCAGCCGGAACAGCGCCTGGTTCGAGTGCGTGGGAACGACGATTTCCTTGATCAGCAGCTTCACAACATCGGCGAAAGGCTGACCGATGTATTCGGTATGCGGAATGCCGAACAGGCGCACGCGGTTGGGGCCGCGGCGCATCTGCATCCAGCCGATCAGCTTGCGCTCCCAGAGCGTGAGATAGGCCACGCAGAGGATCAGCACGATGCTGAGCGCCAGGATATAGAGCGTGGAGTGGGCGTAGCCGGGCAACAGCAGCCACTGGGCGCTGAGCCACTGCGTGAACTTCATGGCGCGTACTCCATGCCGGCCGCCCGGCCCGCACGCGTCAGTTGCAGCGAGGGCGCCCGGCGCAGCAGCGGGTCGAGCTGGTACATCGGCACGTCGCGCAGCGCCTCGACGGCTGCGGGCGCGCTCGCGGCATAGCTCGCTTCGTACACGCGGCTCGGCGCCTGCTCCAGCGCGCCGCGCAGCTCATCGCGCAGCTGCTCACTCGACTGATAGTCAAAATTGGCGAGGTTCAGCAGATTGCCGAGCACGCGCAGGATCTTCCACGCCGGTCGCGCGGATCCGGGCGGCAGCGCGGCGCCGGCAAAGCTCTGCCAGCGCCCTTCCAGGCTCACGTAGGTGCCGGAACTCTCCGCAAAACCCGCGGCCGGCAGCAGCACGTGCGCCACCTCGAGCATCTGCGGCGACAGGTACGAGCTCACGGCACCGACAAATCTGGCGTTCTTCAGCGTACCGAGCGCCTGGGGCTGCAGGCCGTCGGCCCAGGGCTCGGTGCCCAGCAGCAGGTAGCATGCCAGGCTCTGCTCGAGCATCTGCCGGGCATCCAGGCCCGCAGTGGCCCGCACGGCGCCGGCGCTGGCCCGGTGCGGCACGCAGCCGGCGAGATACGCGCCGGCACTGTTGGCGCCCTCGCTCAATTCGCCCAGCGTCGCGCCCGTGACGCGCGCCAGTTCGCGTGCCAGCGCCCGCAGGTCAGCGTAGGCCGAGTGGCGCAGTGCCAGGGCGCCAAGCCAGATGGCGCGCTGCCCATTCTGCAGGCTTTCGGCAATCCGGCGCTGCGCGTCTGTGACCGCACCACCGCTGAGCAGGGCGCTCACCGCGGGCGCGGGCGACAGGCCGCGCGCCGCCAGCGCCGCGCGCAGCACACCGCCCAGCTCGCCCAGCAAGCCGCTGGTGCTGCCCACGACGGCATTGGCCACCGGAAACAGATGGGTGAAGGCGGCCGGATTCAGGAAGCTGACGCGCGCCCCGCGCAGCGCGGCCTTGCGTACCCGATGAGCCAGCATCGGCAACTCGGCGCGCAGGTTCGCGCCCACGATCAGCACGGCGTCCAGCGCATCGACGGCGCCGAGGTCCATGCCTAGGCCCGGACTCTGCGGATCAGCCGCCTGCTCGCGAAAATCGCGCTGCCGCAGCCGGTGATCGATGTTCGCCGTGCCGAGTCCGGCCGCGAGGCGCGCTAGCAGGTAGTGTTCCTCGAGCGTGCAGGAGGGATGCGCCAGCAGGCCCACCCGGCTCGGGTCCGCCTGCGCGTGCTGCTGCAGGCCAGCGGCCATGGCCGCGAGCGCCGTATTCCAGTCGGTTTCGCGCAGCGTGCCATCGGACTGGCGCACGCGCGGCGCCGTCAGACGCTGGTCGCTGTACAGACCCTCGTAGCCGAAGCGATCGCGATCGGCAATCCAGGTCTCGTTGATCTCCTCGCAGGGCTGCGGTACTACGCGCATCAGCCGGCCGCGCAGTACATGGCCGTACAGCCGCGTGCCGAAGCTGTCGTGCGGCGACACCAGCGGATGCTGCGTCATCTCCCAGGCGCGGGCCGAGAAGCGGAACGGCTTGCTGTTGAGCGCTCCGACCGGGCACAGGTCGATGATATTGCCCGACAGCTCGTGATCGACGCTCTTTTGTATGAAGGTGCCGATCAGCATGTGCTCGCCGCGGCCCGTGGTGCCCAGCTCCTGGATGCCGGCGATGTCCTGGCCGAAGCGCACGCAGCGCGTGCAGTGGATGCAGCGGGTCATGTCCGTCGACACCAGCGGCCCCAGGCTCAGGTCTTTCACCACCCGCTTAGCTTCGCCATAGCGGGATAGGTCGCGGCCAAAGCCGACCGCCAGATCCTGAAGTTCGCACTCCCCGCCCTGATCGCAGATCGGGCAATCGAGCGGATGATTGATCAGCAGGAACTCCATGGTCGCCTTCTGCGCGGCGATGGCCTTGGGCGATTTGGTGTAGATCTTCATGCCGTCGGCGACCGGTGTGGCGCAGGCCGGCATGGGCTTGGGCGCCTTCTCCACCTCGACCAGGCACATGCGGCAATTGGCGGCGATCGGCAGCTTGTCGTGATAGCAGAAGCGCGGCACGTAGGCGCCATTGGCGTCGGTGACGCGGATGATCATCGCGCCCTTGGGCGCCTTGATGGCGACGCCGTTGACCTCGACGTTGACGAACTCCTCGCTCATGCCGCCTGCCGGTCGGGAGCGACGATGCTGCGGCCGCGATGATCGACCATGAACTCGAATTCATGGCGGTAGTGCTTCAGGAAACTCTGCACCGGCCAGGCGGCCGCGTCGCCGAGCGCGCAGATCGTATGGCCCTCGATGCGATTGGCGACGTCGAGCAGCAGCCCCAGGTGCTCGCGCGTCGCCTCGCCCGCCAGCACCCGCTTGAGCGTGCGGTTCAGCCAGCCGGTGCCCTCGCGGCAGGGCGTGCACTGGCCGCAGGACTCCGACATGTAAAAGCGCGACAGGCGCTCGAGCACGCGCACCATGCAGGTGGTTTCATCCATCACGATCACCGCCGCCGAGCCGACGCTGGAACCGGCCGCCTTGAGCGAGTCGTAGTCCATGTTGGTCTTGAGCATGATCTCGCCGGGCACCACCGGCACCGAGGAGCCGCCGGGAATCACGGCCTTGAGCCGCCGGCCGCCGATGACACCGCCGGCCATGGCCAGCAGATCGGCGAAGGGGATGCCCAGCGGAAGCTCGAAATTGCCGGCCTTGGCGACATGGCCGGAGACCGAGAAGATATTGGTGCCGCCCGAATTCGCCGGCCCGAGATCTGCGAACCATTGCGGTCCCTTGCGCAGGATGGTGGGCACCGAAGCGAAGCTCTGGCAATTGTTGATGGTCGTGGGCATGCCATACAGGCCGAAAGCGGCCGGGAATGGCGGCTTGAAGCGCGGCTTGCCCTGCTTGCCCTCGAGCGAATCGAGCAAGGCAGTTTCCTCACCGCAGATGTAGGCCCCGGCGCCCACGAAAGTGTAGAGATCGAAGTCGATGCCGGAACCCTGGATGTTCCTGCCGAGCAGTCCGGCCGCGTAGGCCTCGGCCACCGCAGCTTCGAAGCGCGGTACCGGCTCGCCCAGGAACTCGCCGCGTATGTAGTTGTAACCGACCGTGGCATTCATCGCGTAGCCGCCGATCGCCATGCCCTCGACCAGTGAATGCGGATTGAAGCGCAGGATATCGCGATCGTGACAGGTGCCCGGTTCGCTCTCATCGGAATTGCACACCGCGTATTTCTGCATCGGCGCATTGCGCGGCATGAAGCTCCACTTCACGCCCATCGGAAACGCGGCGCCACCGCGCCCACGCAGGCCCGAGGCTTTGACCGCATCGATGATCTGCTCGCGCGGCGGCTTCCCAGTGAGGATCTTCTTCCAGGCCTCGTAGCCACCGATGCCCTGGTAGACCGGCAGAGTCCACGAGCGCTCGAGCTTGATTGGCTCGAAGCACACCAGGTTCTGCTTGTCTTCCCAGCTCGCCATGTTCATGCGTCCGGTGCGCTCATTTCAGCTCATCGAGGATCTGGTCCACCCGCGCGGGCGTCAGATGCTCGTGATAAACGTGATCGACCATCATCATCGGCGCGCCGGTGCAGGCCGCCAGGCACTCCTCTTCGCGCTTGAAGAAAATGCGCCCGTCGGGCGTACTCTCGCCAAGCTTTAGCCCCAAGCGCTTTTCCACGTGCGCCACCAGCTCTTCCCCGCCACGCAGCATGCAGGAAATATTGGTGCAGATGCTGACATGGTGTCGCCCACAGGGCTGGGTCTCGAACATGGAATAGAAACTGGCAACCTCGTACACCTGGATGGGCGGCAGCGAGAGATACGCGGCCACAGCGTCCATCAGCGCCGGCGTCAGGAAGCCGCGGTTCTGCTCCTGTGCCGCACGCAGCGCGGAAATCACCGCCGAGCGCTGTCGGCCCGCCGGGAAGCGCGCCACCCAGTGATCGATCTCGCGCCGCGTGTGCTCGCTCAACACGCCGCTATTGCTGTCGACGGCACCCATCAGCGATCTATCTCCCCGAAGACGACGTCCTGGGTGCCGATCACGGCCACCACGTCGGCCAGCATGTGTCCCTGCACCATCTCGCCCAGCGAGGCCAGATGCGCAAACCCGGGTGCGCGGCATTTGAGCCGATACGGCTTGTTGGCACCATCCGAAAGCAGGTAAATGCCGAACTCGCCCTTGGGCGCCTCCACCGCGGCGTAGGTATCGCCCTCCGGCACGCAGTAACCCTCGGTCATGAATTTGAAATGGTGGATCAAGGATTCCATGTCGCCCTTCATCTCGGCGCGCCGCGGCGGGCGCACCTTGCGATCGTCGATCATCACCGGGCCCGGATTGGCCCGCAGCCACCGCACGCACTGCCTGACAATGCGGTTCGACTGGCGCATCTCCTCGACCCGCACCAGGTAGCGATCGTAACAATCGCCGTGGCGGCCCACCGGGATGTCGAAATCCATCTCGCCATACACTTCATAGGGCTGCTTCTTGCGCAGATCCCAGGCGATCCCCGAGCCGCGCAGCATCGGACCCGTGAAACCCAGCTGCAGCGCACGCTCGGCCGGCACCACGCCAATATTGACCGTGCGCTGCTTCCAGATACGGTTGTCGGTCAGCAGTGTCTCGTATTCATCGATGCAGGCCGGAAAACGAGCGGTGAAATCCTCGATGAAATCCAGCAGCGAGCCGGCGCGCGCGCCATTGCGGCGGTCGGCGTCCTGTTGTGAGCGCCAGCGCGAGGCCTGGTAGCGCGGCATCGTATCGGGCAGATCGCGATTGACGCCCCCGGGCCGGTAGTAGGTGGCATGCATGCGCGTGCCCGATACCGCCTCGTAGCAGTCCATCAGGTCTTCGCGCTCGCGAAAACAGAACAGGAACATGGTCATCGCGCCGATATCGAGTCCGTGCGCGCCCAGCCACATCAGGTGATTGAGTACGCGCGTAATCTCATCGAACATCACGCGGATATATTGCGCGCGCGGCGGCGGGGCGATGCCCAGCAACTTCTCGATCGCCAGCACATAGGCGTGCTCATTGCACATCATTGACACGTAGTCGAGTCGGTCCATGTAGCCGATCGATTGGTTGAAGGGCTTGGACTCCGCCAGCTTTTCGGTACCGCGGTGCAGCAGGCCGATATGCGGGTCGGCCTTCTGGATCACCTCGCCGTCCATCTCCAGCACCAGCCGCAGCACACCGTGCGCCGCCGGGTGCTGTGGACCGAAATTCATCGTGAGATTGCGGATCTCAGCCACGGCCGGGCTCCGGGGGCGTCGGCCGCAGCGCCGCCTCGTAGCGGTTGTCGTGACGGATCACGCGTGGCACCAGCGTGCGCGCCTCGATGGTCACGGGCTCGTACACCACGCGTTTGAGTTCGGCGTCGTAGCGCACCTCGACATTGCCGATCAGCGGAAAGTCCTTGCGGAAGGGATGACCGATGAAGCCGTAGTCGGTCAGCAGGCGACGCAGGTCCGGGTGGCCGCGGAACAGGATGCCGAACAGATCATAGGCCTCGCGCTCGAACCAGTTGGCCGCGGCCCAGATGCCTGAGAGCGAGTCGACCGTGGGTTCCTCCAGGCCATCGCACCAGCAGCGCAGCTGCAGGCGGTGATTGAGCGTGACCGACAACAGCTGGCACACGATTGCGTAGCGGCGCTCGCCGCGCAGGGTGTGGCTGGCGGCGCTGTCGACGCCGCGGCTGAAGCCGCTGCCGGTGGCTTGCTCGGCCTGCCATTCGCTGCGGCCGTAATCCAGGTAGTCGACGCCAGCCAGATCGATCAGCTGCTCGAAACGCAGCGTCGGCTGATCGCGCAGTTCGAGCGCCACCGTCAGCAACTGCGCGCTGGGGACTTCGGCCGAGAGCGAGCCGCCGGCGCCCGCGTGCACCACCAGGCGATCGCCTAAGGCGGCCTGCAGGGCGGCGCTCAGAGTGTCGTTGGCCTGGCTCAAAGCGGGACCCGCTTTAGGCCGCAACCGACGCGCCGCCATGGCGCTCGATCTTGCGTTGCAGCTGGATAATGCCGTAAAGCAGTGCCTCGGCGGTGGGCGGGCAGCCCGGCACGTACACATCGACCGGCACGATGCGATCGCAGCCGCGCACCACGGCATAGGAATAATGGTAGTAACCGCCGCCATTGGCGCAGGAGCCCATCGAGATCACCCAGCGCGGCTCGGGCATCTGGTCGTAAACCTTGCGCAGGGCCGGCGCCATCTTGTTCACCAGCGTTCCGGCCACGATCATCACATCGGACTGGCGGGGGCTGGGCCGGAACACCACGCCGAAACGGTCCAGGTCATAGCGGGAGGCGCCGGCGTGCATCATCTCGACCGCACAGCAGGCCAGGCCGAAGGTCATCGGCCACAGCGAGCCGGTCCGCGCCCAGCTGACCAGGCTGTCCACCTGGGTAGTGAGGAACCCGCGCTGCGCAAACCCTTCGGCGCTCCCCGGCTGGTCTAATCCCACTCGAGCGCCCCTTTCTTCCATTCGTAGATGAATCCGACCACGAGCACCGCCAGGAATATTCCCATCGCGCCCAGGCCAAAGCGACCGGTCCGGCTCAGAGATACCGCCCATGGAAACAGGAAGGCGATCTCCAGGTCGAAGACGATAAACAGAATCGCCACCAGGTAGTAGCGCACATCGAAGCGCGCGCGATTGTCTTCAAAGGGCTCGAAGCCGCATTCATAGGCGGAGAGTTTCTCGGCATCGCCGCGCTGACGGGCGCCGAGCCGGCCGAACAGCGTGCCGAGCCCCAGCAGCACCGCAGCCAGCAGCGTGGCCACCATCAGGAAGATCAGCACCGGCAGATAGTTGTCGAGCATCGCATCGTCCCGGTAATGAAAAGGGCAGACGGTTCCCCATCCGCCCCCAGGTTTGCCCTGCCAATTCTACGAGAGAATTGGTGCCGACGGGGAGATTCGAACTCCCACACCTTGCGGCGCTAGCCCCTCAAGCTAGTGTGTCTACCAGTTCCACCACGTCGGCGAGGATTCGGGGAGGGCCATTACTTCGGCGGCGCGGCCGGCGCAGCCGGTGCCGACGCGGCGCTGCTGGTGGCGGGCACCGGCGTTGACGTCGGCGCGGGCGCGGGCGCAGTACCGGCCTGCTCCAGCACGCTGGTGGGCGCACTCTTGGTATGCGAACTCACATAGGTGAGCGACAGGCTGGTAATCATGAATACCGCGGCCAGTATCGCTGTGGCGCGCGACAGCGCCGTTCCGGCTCCACGGGCACCGAACACGGTGCCTGAAGCACCGGCGCCAAACCCGGCGCCCGCGTCGGCGCCTTTGCCGCGCTGGAGCAGCACCAGGGCGATGATGCAGGCCGCCGCGAAGAAATGAATCACCATCAGAATTGAATGCAACATCAGTTTACTCGAGCAGCGGATGAAATGGGGGCCGCGAGACTGTCAGCCGCGGTGAAAATAGCGATGAATTCGTCGGCCTTCAGCGCCGCGCCGCCAATCAGCCCGCCGTCGACGTCAGGCATCGCGAAAATATCGCGGGCGTTGCCTGCCTTGACGCTGCCGCCATACAGGATACGCAACCCGGCGGCGATTTTAGCATCCTCACGCGCCAGGCGCTGGCGTATGAAAGCGTGCGTTTCCTGCGCCTGCTCCGGTGTCGCAGTACGTCCGGTGCCGATCGCCCAGACCGGCTCGTAAGCCACCACCGCCTGCGCGAAACTCTGTATGCCGCACACCTGGACTACCGCATCGAGCTGCGCACCCACCACGTCGTTGGTGCGCCCGGCTTCACGGTCGGCCAGCTGCTCGCCCACGCACAGCACCGGCACCAGGCCGCGGTTCAGTGCGGCGGCAAATTTGCGCGCTACCAGCGCGCTGTCCTCGCCATACAGCGCACGTCGCTCGGAATGGCCGACCAGCACGTATTCGCAGCCCACATCCTTGAGCATCGGGGCCGATACCTCCCCGGTATGAGCGCCCAACGACTCGGCACAGACGTCCTGGGCACCCAGCGTGACCGCCCCGCCCCGCAGCTGGCGCCAGGTCTCATGCAGGTAGACAAATGGCGGGCAGATCACGCAGGCCGCGCGCTCGCTGGTTACCGCGGCCACAATGGCTTCCACCAGCACCGCGTTCTCGGCACGCGAACCATGCATCTTCCAGTTACCGGCGACGATTTTTCGGCGCATGGAGCTCTTGGGGCCTTAAGTCAGGCTACGGACGCCCCCGGTTTGGGGCGCGCGATCATAGCCATGCCGCGCGGTGGGTGCAATCAGGCGGCGCGAACGGCCGCCACCAGCTGCTCGGCGCAGCGGCGCGCGGTCGATTCCTCGACCGCCTCCACCATGACCCGGATCAGGGGTTCGGTTCCGGAGGCCCGCAGCACGATGCGGCCCTGGTCGCCCAGCCTGCCCTGCAGCGTTTCCAGGGTCTGGCGCACGGCAGGGACCGCCATCGGATCGAAACGCTGCGCTACTTTGACATTCAATAGCACCTGCGGCAGCCGGGTCATGCCGGCGGCGAGTTCCGCCAGGCTCTTGTTACTCTGGCGCATGATCGCCAGGATCTGCAGCGCCGAGACCAGTCCGTCGCCGGTCGTGGTGCGGTCCAGGCACAGGATATGGCCCGAGGTCTCCCCGCCCAGCACGCCGCCAGTCTCGCGCAGGCGCGCCAGCACGTAGCGGTCGCCGACCGCCGCACGTTCAAAGGCGATACCGCGCTGGCGCAGCGCCAGCTCGAGGCCCAGATTGCTCATCAGGGTGCCGACCACCGGGCCGGTCAGCGTACCCTCGGCATGACGCGCACAGGCAATCACGAACAGCAGCTGGTCGCCGTCGACGATGCGCCCCAGGTGATCGACCATCAGCAGACGATCACCGTCGCCGTCCAGTGCCACGCCCACCTGCGCGCGCACGCCCGGCACGGTCAACTGCAGCAACTCCGGCGCGGTCGAACCACAGCCGACATTGATATTGCGGCCATTGGGCGCCGACCCGATCGGCACAATCTCGGCTCCGAGATCGGCCAGCGTGCGCGGCGCCACCTTGTAGGCGGCCCCATTGGCGCAGTCGACGACGATCTTCAGGCCCGCCAGCGTCAGTCCCGGCGGCAGGGTGCTGCGGCAGAACGCCTGGTACTGCGTGCGCGAGGTATCCACACGGCGGGCGACACCGAGCTCGCCGGCCGGGCGGGTCAACGGCGGCGCAGACAGCTGCGCTTCGATCTGTTCTTCAAGCTCATCGGAGAGCTTGCCGCCCTCGGCGTCGAAGAACTTGATGCCGTTGTCCTCGTAAGGATTATGTGAGGCGCTGATCACTACGCCGAAATTGCAGCCCAGTTTCTGCGTCATGTAGGCGATGCCCGGCGTGGGCAGGGGTCCCATCATCAGTACATTGACGCCCGAGGCCACAAATCCGGCTTCCAGCGCTGACTCGAACATATAGCCCGACAGGCGGGTGTCCTTGCCGATCAGCACGCTGCCGCCATCGCGCGCCAGCACGCGCGCCGCTGCGCTCGCCAGCCGCAGCGCAAAGTCCACGGTCATCGGGTGTTCACCCACGCGCCCACGGATGCCATCGGTACCAAAATACTGTCGCGCCACTACTTAAGCCCTCCTGACACTGCGCACGCTCCAGGCCACGCTCACGGCATCCACCGTCGCCGCCACATCATGCGCCCTGACAATCAGCGCGCCATTGAGCACGGCAATCGTCGCCAGCGCAACACTGCCGGCCTGGCGCGCATCCGGAGCGCGCCCGGTCAGGGCAGCGAGCATCGACTTGCGCGACAATCCTGCCACGAGTGGCACGCCGAGATCATCGAAGTCGCTAAAGCGGCGCAGCAGCTCGAGGTTGTGCGCCAGCGTCTTGCCGAAGCCGAACCCGGGATCGATGCACAGGCGCCCGGCATCGATTCCGGCGGCGGCACAGGCCGCCAGCCGCTGCTGCAGGAACCCCCGCACCTCGCTCACCACGCTGTCGTAGGCGATCGACTGCTGCATCGTGGCCGGCTCGCCCCGCATGTGCATCAGGCAGGCACCCGCACCGGAGCGGGCCACCGCCGCCAGCGCACCGGGACGTTGCAGTGCGCGCACATCATTGATCAGGCCGGCGCCGGCGCCAATCGCCTGCTCGATCACCTGCGGGTCGCTGGTGTCGGCCGAAATCAGCACCGGCGTGCGTGCCGCAAGCGCGCGGATCACCGGAATGACCCGCCGCAATTCCTCTGCCGTGTCGATGGGCGCGGCCCCGGGACGGGTCGATTCACCGCCCACGTCGATGATCTGCGCGCCCTCGGCCGCCAGCTGCAGGCCGCGCTCGCGTGCCAGGCCCGGGTCCAGGAACTGGCCGCCATCAGAGAATGAATCGGGCGTGACGTTCAGTACGCCCATCACCACCGGCCGCGCGAGATCCAGAGTCCCGCGGGCGTGCCGCAACAGCGTCAGGTCTGACCCGCCGGCTTGCCGATGGCCGGCTTGCCGCGTTCGCCGCTGTCCACTGACGCCGGCTTGCCGCCGGCGCCGCCGCCGGTATCATCCCAGCCTTCAGGCGGCAGGGGTACGCGCCCGGCCATGATGTCCTTGATCTGCGATTCGTCGATGGTCTCGTACTTGATCAGCGCCTGCGCCATCGCATCGAGTTTGTCGCGATGGGCCAGCAGGATATCGCGCGCGCGGATGTAGGCCGTGTCGATTACGCGGCGTACTTCCACGTCGATCACATGCGCGGTTTCGTCGGACACCTGCTTGTGCTGCGTGACCGAGCGGCCCAGAAACACCTCACCGGCCTCTTCGCTGTAGGTCAGCGGTCCGAGGCGATCGGACAGGCCCCACTTGGTGACCATGTTGCGGGCCAGGCTGGTGGCCCGCTCGATGTCGTTGGAGGCGCCGGTGGTCACCGCCTCGGGGCCGAAGGCCAGCTCCTCGGCGATGCGCCCGCCAAACAGGCTGGCGATCTGCGATTCGAGCCGCTGCTTGCTGTAGCTGTAGCGATCCTCTTCCGGCAAGAAGAAGGTGACGCCCAGCGCGCGGCCACGTGGAATGATCGTCACCTTGTAGACCGGATCGTGTTCGGGCAGATTGACGCCGACGATCGCGTGCCCGGACTCGTGGTAGGCGGTGTTGAGCTTTTCCTTCTCGCTCATCACGAGCGAGCGGCGCTCGGCGCCCATCATGATCTTATCCTTGGCGCGCTCAAACTGGTCCATCGACACGGTTTTCTGGTTGGCGCGCGCCGCGAACAGCGCGGCCTCGTTGACCAGGTTCGACAGGTCGGCGCCGGAGAATCCAGGCGTGCCGCGCGCGATCAGTGCCGGCTTAACATCATCGGCCAAGGGGACCTTCCGCATGTGCACACGCAGGATCTGTTCGCGGCCGCGCACGTCCGGCAGCGGCACCACCACCTGGCGATCGAAGCGGCCCGGCCGCAGCAGCGCCGGATCGAGCACATCGGGCCGGTTGGTGGCGGCAATGACGATGATGCCCTCGTTGCCCTCGAAACCGTCCATCTCGACCAGCAGCTGATTGAGGGTCTGCTCGCGCTCGTCATGCCCGCCGCCCAGGCCTGCACCGCGGTGGCGCCCGACCGCGTCGATCTCGTCGATGAAGATGATGCACGGGGCATGCTTCTTAGCCTGTTCGAACATGTCGCGCACCCGCGAGGCGCCGACACCGACGAACATCTCGACGAAATCCGAGCCCGAGATCGTGAAGAAAGGCACCTTGGCCTCACCGGCGATCGCGCGCGCCAGCAAGGTCTTGCCGGTGCCGGGATTGCCGACCATCAGCACGCCCTTCGGGATCTTGCCGCCCAGCTTCTGGAATTTGCCCGGGTCCTTCAGAAAGTCGACGATCTCGCTGACTTCCTGCTTGGCCTCATCCACGCCGGCCACATCGGCAAAGGTGACATTGACCTGGTCCTCGCCCAGCAGCCGCGCCCGGCTCTTACCGAAGCTCATGGCCCCGCGCCCGCCGCCCGCGCCCTGCATCTGCCGCAGCATATAAATGAACACCATGATCAGCAGCAGCGCCGGGGCCAGTTGCAGCACCAGCTGCATCAGGAAACTGGGCTGCTTCGGCGGCTTGCCTTCGATGCCGACGTTGGAGTGCGTCAGATCGCCGATCAGCGCCTCGTAGTTGGTTTCGGGGTTATAGGTCTCGAACTTGCTCTTGTCCTTGCGCTCCCCGTAGATGGTGTCGCCCTGCAGCACCACCTTGTCGACCCGCCCGTTGTGCACCTCGCTCAGGAAGCTGGAGTAGATCAGCTGCTCGGGTGGGTTGGTCGCCGGCATGTAGCGGGTGAACACCAGCACCATGACTGTCAGGATGACAGCCCACATCAGCACGCTCTTGATTGTGTCGTTCAACGTCAGAACTCCGGAGCAAGGCTCGGG
>Ga0075026_100000258_pt1 | contig 20666 bp, 17 predicted proteins | sample Str012_2_FD_71392 | JGI IMG/M metagenome (GOLD analysis project Ga0075026, IMG submission 71392) | Freshwater sediment microbial communities in response to fracking from Pennsylvania, USA - Straight Creek_MetaG_SC_2012 | ecosystem: Environmental > Aquatic > Freshwater > Creek > Sediment... | reverse complement strand
GGACAGGAGATACCTGTTCTTCGATGCTCGGCTCTATCTCGAGGCCACCCGAGTGTGGCTCGCCGGCGGCGACCCGTGGCACGTCCAAATCGCCGGGAACTATTTCGCGGCTCCTCCGCCGACCTTGCTGGCTTTCGCGCCGTTCACGGTGCTGCCCGCCGACACCGCGGTCGCGCTCATCGCGCTGGCCGTGATCGGCGGCGCGGTCGCGACAATCCGTTTGCTGCGCCTTCCATGGTGGTGGCTACTCTTTCCTCCGCTGGTCCAGTGCGTCCTGTCGGGCAACGTCCAGTCGCTGATCGTCCCGCTCATCCTGCTGCCTGCCGGTGGGCTCGCCGTCATCCTGAAGATCTATGCCGGGTTGCCGCTGGCGATCCTTGGTCGCTGGCGCTCCCTGGTCGCGGCCGCCGCGATCATCGTGGCGACGATCCCCGTCCTGCCGTGGTCGACCTATCTCAATGAATTCGCTCTCATCTCCCAGCGTCTGGCCGACCAATCGAAGCTGACGCTCCCGATGGGTTTCCTGCTGCTCGTCTTACCACTGGTGGTGCTGAGCCTCCTGGTGGTCGGGCGGGAGCGAGCGGCCTGGCTGGTCGTGCCGGCCATCTGGCCGTCACAGCAGTTCTACTACGGGACGATCGCCCTGCCCGCGCGGAGCAAGGTGGCGCTGGCGCTGATCGCGCTGCCGGTGCCAGGCAACGGCCTGCTCGCTCTGGGAGCGTTGGCGCTCGTGACGTGGAGCAACGGCGATCGCGGCCTGCTGGGCTCGCTCGACCTGCGGCGGGGACACGAGGGTTCGCGGCCCAGATCGACGATGGACTCCGAGGGAGCGAGTTGAAGGGACTGGCATCCGTGCCTGCGTCGCCCGGGTGGCTTCCCTCGCTCCGTCTGCCGACATTCGCGCCCAGGACGCGCCGCCTCGCCCTGCTGACTCTGACGGGTGTCATCCTCGCCTTCGCCGTCCTCGACGCGATCGTCGTCCTGCCGGTCGCGTTCTCGTACCAGGGCGGTGTTGCCGTCGGTATGGACTACGGGATCTACATGGACCGCACCCACGACTGGCTGGCCGGTGATGGCTTCTATCGCAGCCGCCAGCTGACTGGCCTGCCGTACGAGATCCTCAACGGCGATTCGTTCTACCCCCCGACGATGCTCTATCTCCTCGTCCCGTTCGCGCTCGGACTGCCGGCGATCCTCTGGTGGCTGATTCCGATCGCGATCATCGCGGCTGCCCTGTTCCACATCCGTCCGCCGATGTGGACCTGGCCGATAATGGCCTTCGCCCTCCTGCTCCCGAGGGCGTCGCTGGTCCTCGTCCTCGGCAACCCGTCGCTGTGGATGATCGCGGCCGCGTTCGCCGGCGTCGCCTGGGCGTGGCCGTCCATGCTCCTCCTGCTCAAACCCACCCTCGTCCCGTTCGCGCTCGTCGGCATCCGCCACCGCTCGTGGTGGATCGCGTTGGGAGTCCTCGTGCTCATGTCGCTCCCGTTCGGGGCGATGTGGCTCGAGTACGGGACTGCGCTGGTCAACGCACAGAACGCCCGCGGCCTTGAATACACGTTAGGTGAGTGGCCGCTAATGATCGCGCCGCTGGCCGCCTGGGTAGGGCAACTGTCGACATCACGCCGCGCTGGAACGACCGAGGCGACCGAACGCGCGGACAACTCGAAGGCGACGCCGGCGACTTCGTGAACGGAACGAACGCCGAAGTTCGGACGACCCGTCGATTCGACCCCGCCTGGCTCGGGCTCACGGTCGCGACGATCGCCTGGGGGTTCGTCGTCCTGAGGGTCCAGTGGCCACATCTGACCGAAGCGTCGGGCTGGTGGGCGATCGATTCGCGACGCGTCATCGAGGTGACCGGCGTCTGGCTCTCGGGCGGTGATCCTTACAGCGTCTACGGGTACGTCTATTCGCCGTTCGCCTTGCTCGTCGCCCTGCCCTTCCGTCTCGTCGGCGAGTGGGCCTGGTTCGCGGTAGAGGTGGCGGCACTCGTCTGGATCATGCTCGAGATATCGAAGAGCCTCAGCTGGCCGAGCCGCATCCTGGTAATTATCGCGGGCGTGTTCTTCCTCCCAGCGATGTCCGACCTGTTGCTCGGCAATGTCACGATCGTCCTGACCGCCCTCGCCCTGATTGCCGTCCGCGCAGATCGAATCGGCACCGGTGTGGCCTTTGGAATCGCCCTGGCAGCCGTCCCGAAACCACTCTTCATCCCATTGCTACTGTGGATGGTCGCGTATCGACGTCGATCGCTCGCCGGCACGATCGCCGGCGGGCTAGTGGCGAGCGTCATCGGCGCCCTGATCCTTGGGGTCGATCGGTACATGTCGTTCCTCACTGCACTATTGACGGGCGGTGGCATCCCGACCGACTTCGTCGGGAACCTTGGACTGTCGGCTGTGTCGCCGGTCGTTGGTGTGCTCGGGAATATCGCGGCGCTCGCTGCCGTCGGCGGAGCTATTGCGCTCCTATCCGTTGATTCGGCGCTCATGGTGGCCTCGCTCGCCGGGGTCCTTATGGGGACTTACGCCGGTCTGTACTCAGCGCTGCCGCTCCTCATCAGCCTCCCGATCTTGACCGCGAGCCATCGAAACCGTGCCGTAGCCATCGGAGGTCTTTCACTTGGTTTCGTCTTGGCGATGCCACTGATAGCTGTGATCTCGATGGCCGCGGGCGCCGTGCCACGTCCTGAGCGGTCTCGCCAGTCGAAGTCAGATGACGCTGTCTCCCTTCTAGCGCCACCCTAGCTTTCCGCCTGGTCTGCACCGCCAGCACGACACAGGCGCCCATACCCCACCAGGGTGACGGGACGCGAGCACCCCCCTCGCGCTCCTCGTTCGCTCGCGGCCCCTGGTCATCGCCGGGATCGTCATCCTCGTGCGCGCGCCGCTCCAGGACCGTAGCCTTGTCAGCGCCCGACGGACCCTTGCGGCGGAGACACGCTCGCAGTATCGAGGGAGCCGATGGACGGGCGACGGCGGGCGATCGTGCATTCGTAGAATGCGAACGCAACTGTCGATGCCAACCACACCTCCGGCACCGGGATGCACCAGAGGAGCGCGAGGTATGGCGTCAGTCCCGGGATGGCGATGGCCGCGTAGTGCAGCTGGGTCGAGGGCCACAGCAGCGGGACACTCAGCCAGCCTGCACGTCGGATGCCGAGCGAGAGCAATGCCACGACGGCGATGACCATCAACACCGGCCGCCCATAGACGGACGTCGTCCGCGATGTGTCGGCCAGGTGCTTCGTGATCTCCGGCAATTCGGCAAACCACGCCGCCCATGGCAGGAAGAGAGCGGTCGCGAACAGCAAAGCCGCCGCTAGTCCGATCTGGCGCCATCGCCGCTCCCCGAACATCGGTACCAAGGCATAGATCTTCAGGAACGGAGCCAGCGCGCCGAGCCTGCCACCGGCGACAACGAGCAGCGCCAGGACGGCAACGTCCGGGTTGCCGGTCAAGGCCCCATCAACGATCGGAGGAAAGGCAACCCACCACAGAGGGAGCTTCAGCGCCCTGATGGCAAGGATCGCGAGGATGAATGAGCCGATCACCCAAAGCAGGCTCACGGCCAACGGCGGCATCCAGACGAATAGGACGAACGCGAGCAACGTCGGCGGTGGCGCCGCGTAGTAGACCCCGACCAAGGTCACTGCCCACGGATCGAATCCGTTGAGCCACGCTGCCGAGGCCGCAGTGTACAGGCTCGCGTCGATACCGATCCACTCGGGCGTCACCACGAACTTCCACACGACTGCCGCCGTCATCAAGGCGAACCCGACCGGAACAAGCCGGTCGGTGAACCGTTGAAGCAGGGGCCAGTCGAGCGCGGCGACTCGTGCGACCACGGCGTTCGACGAGCGCCCGAGACTCGTATTGAAGTCCATCGGAGCCATAATGCGCCAGCCATCGAGCTCTGCTCACGTCCGCCGAGTACCCCGGCGTGTCGGGACCATCGGGGCTCGGTCCCATCGAGCACCGGGCTGCTAGAGTCGAGTCATGACCGAATCCCAAGATCTCGACGTGGTCGTTCTCGGCGGCGGAGGCCATGTCGGCCTGCCATTGAGCCTTGCGTTTGCGAAGGCCGGCCTGTGCGTCGGGATCTACGATACGAACCAGGCGACCCTCGACCGGATCGCGGCAGGGCAGATGCCATTCCTCGAGACGGGCGCGGACGAATTGCTCGCGGAGTTGCTAACGACCGGGCGTATGATCTTCGGCTCGAGCGGCTCGATGATCGAGCGAACCGACAATCTCGTGGTCGTGATCGGCACGCCCGTGGACGAGTTCCTCGGACCTTCCATGACGATCTTCGAGAAAGCGGTCGACCAGATCGCGCCCCATCTCCGCGACGGCGCACTCGTCGCGCTGAGGAGCACTGTCTATCCGGGGACGACCGGGTATGTAGCGCAGAACCTCGCCGAGCGCGGCTGTGTGGTGGACGTTGCGTTCTGCCCTGAGCGGATCGCGGAGGGCCACGCGCTGGAGGAACTGCACTCGTTGCCGCAGATCATCGGCGCGGACGAGGATCGCGCGGCCGAACGGGCGACGGCTCTGTTCGGGCGGCTGGCCAACAAGACCATCCGCACCACGACAAAGGAAGCCGAACTCACGAAGCTGTTCACGAACACCTGGCGGTACATGAAGTTCGCGGTCGCCAACCAGTTCTTCATGATCGCCGACCAGGCCGGCGTCGACTACACCAACGTCTTGCGCGCGATCCGGGAGGATTATCCGCGCGCGGCCGACCTGCCCGGCCCCGGCTTCGCGGCGGGTCCGTGCCTGTTCAAGGACACGATGCAACTGGCTGCGTTCACCGCGGACCATTTCCCGATGGGCCAGGCAGCGATGCAGGTCAACGAGGGTCTGCCGGCGTACATCGTTTCGGCGCTCGAACGCCGCTATGGCGGGCTGACCGGCAAGACGATCGGGATCCTCGGCATGGCGTTCAAAGCCGAGTCGGACGACGCGCGTGCGTCGTTGAGCTACAAGCTGCGCAAGCTGTTGGCCTGGTCGGGCGCCCGAGTCGTGTGCACGGACCCGTATGTCAAGGACGACCGCCTTGTCCCGCTGGATAAGGTTCTCGCGGAAAGCGACATCCTGATCCTTGGCGCGCCGCACAAGCCGTACCGATCGCTCGAGGTCGGCGGCAAGGACGTCGTCGACGTCTGGGGCGCCCTCGGCGGCGGGATTCAGCTGTAGTGCGGATCCTTGTCACGGGCGCCGCTGGGTTCATCAACGGCTACCTCGTCCCAGAGCTGCTCGACTCGGGTCATGACGTCATCGGGCTCGATGACTTCAGCAAGTACGGCCGGCTGGTCAAGTCATATGACGACCACCCGAGCTACCGCTTCGTCGAGGGTGACGCGAAGGACGCGGCGCTCGTCAGCCGGCTCGCCGCCGATTGCGACCAGGTCGTCGCGGCCGCCGCGATGATCGGCGGGATCAGCTACTTCCACGAGTTCGCCTACGACCTGCTCGCCGAGAACGAGCGGATCCTCGCGGCCACCTTCGATGGCGCGATCGCGGCGCGGCGCGACGGTCATCTGGAACGGATCGTCGTGGTCAGCAGTTCCATGGTCTACGAGTCCGCGACCGTCTTTCCGACGCCCGAAGGCGCCCAGCTGACCTCGCCTCCGCCGATCTCCACCTACGGCTTCCAGAAGCTGGCGTCGGAATACTTCGCCAAAGGCGCCTGGGAGCAGTACCAGCTGCCGTACACCATCGTCCGGCCGTTCAACTGTGTCGGGATCGGCGAGCGGCGGGCGGTTCGCGACTCGGACATCATGAGCGGCAACGTGAAGCTGGCCCTCAGTCACGTCGTGCCGGACCTCGTCCAGAAGGTCGTCAAGGGCCAGGACCCGCTCCATATCCTTGGCGCCGGCGACCAGGTGCGGCATTACACCTACGGCGGCGATCTGGCTCACGGGATCCGTCTCGCGATGGAATCGCCGGACGCCGTCAACGACGATTTCAACCTCTCGACGGTGGCCTCGACGACGGTCCTTCAGCTCGCCGAGAGCATCTGGAACAAGATCCACACGGACGGACCGCCATTCCGGTTTGTCAGCGATGCTCCCTTCGAGCACGACGTCCAGATGCGCGTCCCGGACGTCCGAAAGGCCCGTGACGTGCTCGGCTTCGAGGCGACGACGACGCTCGATGCCATGCTCGACGAGGTCATCCCCTGGATCACGGAAGAGGCCCGAGAGGGACGCCTGTAGCGTCAGCGGCGGTTCACCGGATGCGTAGGAGCTGAGCTTCCCCAGCCTGGGCGATCGGGATCGCGTCCTCGACCAGGGTGTTCGGGTGCAGCTTATCCGTGTAGATGTACTCGATCCCGTTATCTCGCAGGAACGACGCCACATCGCTTGCACTCGGAACTGTGCTGGCGGTCGGGTACAGCTTCCGCTGTGGCGCCCATCGGAAGAGTGGGCTCGGGATATCCGGGGAGAGCGTCGCGCCGGTCAGCCTCGGGAAGGTCTCCGCCTCGAAGCACATCGGGACCAGATCGCGTCCGGCGTGCGCGGCGAGTGCGCCCTCTGAGGGGTACCAGAAACCATCTTCTTCGAGCGGCTGGCAGGCGTAGGCGACCTTGGCGTCCGGCGGTAGCGTCCGGATCGCCTCCAGCATCGCCACTGGCACCGGCGAATACTTGCCCGGCCCGAAACTGACCAACCTGGTGATGCCGAGGGTCAGGCCGAACTCGATTTGGAGGATGCAGAGGACCAGGATGCCGACCGCCAGCCGCTTGTGACCGGCATCGCGCAACCGCAGCCAGATCGACCACACGGCAACGGCAGCGACCGGTGTCCCGAAGATGACGAGCCCCGCGAAGAACACGTGGAACGAGTTGAAGTCGGCGAGCTGCCAGCCCCAGAACAACGCGCCCGTGACCAGGAGCACGATCGTGCCGAGATATAGGCCTTCCAGGATCGATCGTTCCCTGCGCACCAGGAACCAGGCGATGGCTATCGCCGCGATGGCTCCCGCCCCAAGGGTGATGATGGCGATGGAATCGCGCCACGACGCATTGAAAGGCGACACGCTCGGCGAGGCTCCGGCGCCCATCATCCCGTGCCTGGTCAGCAGTCCCCAGGCGACGGTCGCCACGAGTGCGATGCCGGTCGCCACGATCGTCTGACGCCAGGCCGGTGTCACGACCGGCAGATGTCGCGTGCTGGCGAGCGACTGCACGATGCGGACCGCCGAGACGCTCCCGACGCCGAGCAGCGCCAGCATCGCGATCGCGATGTGGGCCGGCAGGATCGACGCGGCGGCACTGCCGACGAAGATCGCCAACGCCCACGACGCGCGTCGACTGCCCAGGACTGAGACGCCATACATCGCGAGCAGGACCGCGACGGCGGCCAGACCGTAGGTGGTGATGCCGAAGACCAAACCGACCGCGCGGGAGCTGAAATACGGGCCCGGCACGAGCGGGACGGGAGCCAGGAAGAGGCAGGCGAGGAACCCGAACAGGAAGGCGCCTCGCGACACGGTGCCGGTCAGCCGGCGGACGAGCGTTCCGGTCAGCGCCGCCGCGGCCAGCAGCAGGATGGGCAGGACCACGAAGTGGCGCGCGTCGAGCGGCGCAGCACCGAAGATCGTGATGACGGCGGCCTCGAGCCAGATTTCGCCCCAGTGGTACCAGGTCTGGGCCGGTAGTCCTTCGGTCGCGGAGAACCCGGACGTTTGATAGATCGACTCGGTCCCGGTCTTCGCGACGTCCGCCCCGATCAATGAGTAGAAGGCTTCGTCGGCGAACTCCACGGGCTGGACGCCATCTCGTGGGCTCAGGACAATCGTGGACCCATAGAGAAGCGCCACGGTGACGATGAACAGGCCACCGGCGAGGACCGCCACGATCAGGCCCATGCATTTCGCCGCGCGCGGCGCTCGTGTTTCGTCGCTGTCGTCGGCGGACGACGTGGTGACGCGGTCAGGATCATCGGCGGGTCGCCTCACCCGGGCCAGGGCCAGGCCGATCGCGACGGCGAATCCGACGGCCACCGGGGTGAAGGAACTGCGTCCGTTCGAGGCGGTGGTTGCCCACCAGGCGGCTCCGACGAGCAGCCCAGAAGCCAGTCCCACGCCGAGGGTCTCCCCAGCCGGCGCCCGCGACGAGAGTAGGCCGACGGTCCGGGCTACCCAGATGCCTAACAGCAGGCACGTCCCGCCGAACAGCAGAGCCTGGCCGATCGATAGCCATATAGTGGCATCGGACACCGCGATGCCGAACTCAGAAGCGGCAGACATCAGCCACCCCAAGTGCGGACCCCCGTTCGCTTCGGCATGCCGTCGATCAGGGAAGCGAGCATCGCCGGACTATACCGGTGCTGGTCCGCCGTCCACCTCGACCTGATGGTCCTGGGAGGCACCCGGCCATGACTTTCGAGGGGTCATCGCCGCTGCCCAAATGGGTATGCTCCATGGATGAGTGACGGCTTGTGGACCGAACTTCTGTGATCCTGCCTTCTCGATCCGATTCTGAGCACGGTTCGTCGGGTCAGCCCACAAACTCGGCTCCTAGGCGCATCGACCGCCCGGGGCCTGGCGACATTGCCGTCACACAGCCGTACATGCCCCCTCTCGAAGAGTTCCTCCCATACTTAGAAAAGATTTGGGAGAGCAAATGGCTTACAAACGGAGGGCCTTTTCACCAGGAACTCGAAGGGGCCCTGTCGGACTACCTGGGCGTTGAACACCTCTCGCTCTTTGCCAATGGCACGATCGCCCTTGTGACCGCGCTCCAAACGCTACGCATCACTGGCGAGGTGATCACGACTGCCTACTCGTTCGTGGGTACAGCCCACGCGCTGATGTGGAATGCGATCACGCCCGTGTTCGTCGATGTCGAACCAGGGACATGCAATCTCGATCCGGCACGGATCGAAGAGGCCATCACTCCGCGAACGACGGCGATCATGCCGGTCCACTGCTACGGAGTGCCCTGCGATATCGAGCGGATCCAAGAGATCGCCGACACGTACGGCCTCAAGGTGATCTATGACGCCGCCCACGCGTTCGGGGTGAGACACGAAGGCAAGAGTCTGCTCAAGCACGGCGACCTGTCGATGCTCAGCTTCCACGCCACCAAGGTCTTTACGACGTTCGAGGGCGGGGCGCTGATCTGTCCGGACGCGAAGACGAAACAGCGCGTCGATTACCTCAAGAATTTCGGATACTCAGGCGAGGTCACCGTCGTCGCGCCGGGGATCAACGGGAAGATGAATGAGATGCAGGCCGCCTTCGGTCTACTTCAGCTCAAGCACGTTGACGAGGCTATCGCGATGCGTCGATCCATCGACGCTCGATACCGCGACCTGCTTGACGGTCTGCCTGGTATCACCTCTCTTGAGCAGTCCGGGGACACGGTCGCCAATTTCGCCTATTTCCCGATCTTCGTCGATGCCGCCTATCCGTTGACGCGCGACGCCCTCAATCAACGACTTCGAAGTAACGGCATCTTCGGACGGCGCTATTTCTACCCGCTGATCTCCGAGTTTCCGATGTACCGGGGGCTGCCCTCCGCCCGGCTTGACAACCTTCCGATCGCTCTGGAGGCGTCCCGACAAGTCCTTTGCCTGCCGATCTACCCGACGTTGGATCTGTCCGTGGTTGAGAAAGTCGGTCGTCTCATCGCCACGCCGACCTCTTGATGTCCGCCCCAGGATCGCGTTCCTCGAAACTCAGATCAAAAGCTGGGATCATGCAGCCTTACTTCTTCCCATATATCGGCTATTACCAGCTCATCGACGCAGTTGATCGATTCATCGTGTACGACGAGATCAAGTACACGAAGAAGGGCTGGATCAACCGTAACCGGATGCTGGTGAATGGGCGGGACGTCGTGTTCTCGCTGCCGTTGAAACACGGCGCTGACGTGCTGGACATTTGTGATCGGGAGCTCGCTATCGAATTTGACCCTGACGCTTTGCTCAACAAGATCTCGGGTGCTTATCGGAGGGCGCCCTACTTCGGTGAAGCCTTTGCGCTGGTCGAGGAAGTGGTCCGCTGGCACGATCCAAACCTATTCCGCTTCTTGCACCACTCGATCGTCGCGACCTGTCGTCACCTCGGAATCGCCACCAAGATCACGGTCTCATCGGAGATCGCTGTTGACCGGTCCCTGACTGGTCAAGACCGGGTCCTGGCCATGTGCGGCGCCATCGGAGCAAACGAATACATCAACCCTAGCGGAGGCGTCGAGCTGTATTCCAGGGATGATTTCCGACGTCGGGGCATCGACCTCAAGTTCGTGCGTTCGATGTCATTCGAGTACCCGCAGTTCGGCGGAGCATTCGTTCCATCGCTTTCGATAGTCGACGTGTTGATGTTCAACTCACTGGACGCGATCCGTCGTTGCATCCAGACCAACTACGAGTTGGTCTAGGGATAAGGGCTGGACGATGTTCAAGTGGGAGAAGCTGGGCAAGGCCTTTACGCCGCAGGAGTTCCCGGGCCGCCCTTGGATGAGCGAATTCGCCCAGGCTCCGTCGACGTTGGTCTTCGATACGTTCGTGCGGGTCTACTTCTCCTGCCGTCCGCCAGCGGACGCAAATGGTCAGTACGTGAGCTACGCCGCTTATGTCGATCTCGATCGTGCGGACCTGTTCCGGATCGTCCATATCGCCGATCAACCGATTCTGCCTCTAGGCGGTTTGGGGGAGTTCGATGAATTCGGCACCTATCCGGTTTCCGTGATCCGCGCGGGTAACGAGATCCGCGCGTACTACGGAGGCTGGACGCGTTGTGAATCCGTACCCTTCGATGTCGTCATTGGCTGCGCTACCAGTACCGATGGTGGAACGACGTTCCAGAAGCTCGGGAACGGCCCGGTGCTCGGCCTTTCGCTAGAAGAACCATTCGTGCTGAGTGGCCCAAAGGTCCGATACTTTAAGGACCGCTGGTATCTCTGGTACATCGCGGGGCGTAGATGGAAGCTTGTGGATGGACGGCCCGAACCCGTTTACAAGATCCGTGCCGCGACGTCAGCTGACGGGATCGGGTGGGTCCCGATGAACCTGGATCTGATCAAGTCCCGTATCGAGGACGATGAGGCGCAGGCGAGTCCGGATGTGACCTACGCCGGTGGCCGATATCACATGTTCTTCTGCTACCGGGGAAGCCGCGACTACCGCGGCAAGGCGCATGGATATCGGATCGGTTATGCCTCGAGCACCGACCTCGTCACCTGGACCCGCGATGACGCGTTGGCCGGCATTGAGGTTTCGGACGCCGGTTGGGATGCCGAGACAATCAGCTATCCCCATGTGTTCGAATTAGACGGCAAGGTCTACTTGGCTTACCTCGGCAATCATGTCGGCCGATACGGCTTCGGGTTGGCCGTTCTGGACGGAACCCTTGGATAGGGGCGAGGGCATAAGATGGAAGAAAGTGGGGAAGGTGTTCGACCCGACCACCGTCAACCTGCCGGTCGGTTGCCTGGAGTTTGCGCAATCCCCCCACGCTCTGAAGTTCGAGGACTTCGTGCGCGTGTTCTTCTCGACGCGCTCGGCGGACTCTGACGGCGGCAAATACCGCAGTCATATCGCGTTTGTCGACATGGACAAGTCATTTCAGAGTGTGATCCGGGTCTCGAGCAATGAGGTGATTCCGCTCGGTGCCCTCGGCACCTTCGATGAGCACGGCATCTTCCCGATGAGCCTGCTGCGACATGGGGATGCGATTTACGGGTATACGACCGGTTGGAGCCGAAGAGTCTCAGTTTCCGTGGAGACCGCTATCGGTCTCGCCGTGAGCCATGACGACGGAGTCAGTTTCCAGCGCGCCGGCCCGGGCCCCATCCTTGCGGCGTCGCTCCATGAGCCGTTTCTCGTGGGCGATGGATTCGTGCTGCTCATCGGCGACACGTTTCACATGTGGTACATCTTCGGCGTCGGCTGGCGGCGGTACGAGCCTGAGGTTCCCGCAGACCGCATCTACAAGATCGGGCATGCCGTCTCCGCGAACGGCATCGCATGGGTGAAGGACGAGGCTCGACAGATCGTCCCAGATCTGCTCGGGCCCGAAGAAAGCCAAGCCCTACCCACAGTGATCGAGATCCAAGGGCGTTACCACATGTTCTTCTGCTATCGCCAGTCATTCGACTTCCGTGCCAACGTTGACCGAGGCTATCGCATCGGACATGCGTACTCCGACGACCTGCGCGTCTGGAGTCGCGAGGATGACGCATCCCTTCAAGGCACCCCGGGCGACTGGGACTCAGACATGCAGTGTTACCCGCACGTGTTCGAATGTGATGGCAGGGTGTTCTTGCTATACAACGGGAATGAGTTCGGCCGCTTTGGATTCGGTCTCGCCGTCCTAGAAACGGTCATGCCTTAGGTGGGCGGCTCGGTGGGGCGCCACGTTCAGCACCGATATCGATCGGGTCGCGGAGGCACCCCGAGCAGACTCAGATACGACATGGATGACCGCCACCGCGCTGGTCCGTCAGTTCAGCCGACGCGACGCGGCACCGAGCGGTATGACCGCGTTAAACGACAAGGCCGCCCACGGTAGTGCCGCGATCCGTCCAGGCACGTGACACCGCCGCCGTGGCGGCTCTCTGTGTCGCCGCCGTTGTCATCCCTCTGGTCCTGGCGGCCTCAGCCGGGGCGGTCGGTGTCCCCGGCAACGATGACTGGATCTATATGCGGGCCGCCAGCAGTCTATTCCACACAGGTACTACAGACCTGCCACCGACCACGGCCGCGTTCTGGGGACAGCTCCTCATGGTGCAGCCGCTGCTGTGGCTGTCTGGCGGTGACCCTTGGGCGTTCACCGCCTTTGGGCTGTTGATGGCCGCGGTCGCCGTCGCTTGTACGTACCTACTCGCGCGGTCCTACCTGGGGACAGAGTCGGCGACCCTCGTAGTCCTGACCGTCGTCCTGTTCCCCGGCTTCGCTCGCGAATCCGCGAGCTTCATGACCGATGTGCCTGCTTACGCGTTGGCGATGCTGTGTCTATTGCTGGGTTCCAGGTGGCTTCGCGATGACACGAAACTGATCCTCTTCGCGTCTCTGGGGGCAGGTCTCTGTGCCGTCAGCATACGACAATTCACTATCGCCGCACCGATCGCAGTCCTGGCCGCATCGTGGGCCCGGGGCCGGATGGATGAGCGCACCTTCCTCGCGGTGGCGACGGGCCTTCTGGCGGCTGGACTAGGGTTTGTCCTGATCCTGCCGGCGTCGACGCCCGGACATGTCGGACTCACTCCGCCGACCATTGGTCAGCTCTTGATCCTCGGGCCGCTATTCGCAACGCTCGCTGCCGTTTTATTGCCCATCGCCGCGCTGACCATGGGGCCCAGGTTGAAATCATTCAGCTCAGCACAGATCCTCGTAGCGGCCGCTTTCGGCTGCTTTGTCGCCGCCCTGTCTGCGGAGCCTTTCGTCGGGAACCTCTGGACAGTCGGCGGGCTCGGCGAAGACGAGCTCCTCGGAGGCAGACGTGATCCGGTCCTCGGCGTCGGCGCGTGGTTCCTCTCCCGTCAGCTGGCATTGTTCGCGACGATCCTCCTCGTCGCACTGCTTCTGAGGTGGTGCCAGCCGCATCTCGCCAGGGTGAAGTCTCCTTCGGACACCGGAGCCGTCTTTATCCAGATCGCGCGGCGGCCGGACGCCCTCCTAATTCTGTTCCTGTCCGTCTACGTGGCCGAGCTTGCCGCCTACTCGCTCGTCGGTCCGATGTTCGACCGCTATCTCTATCCGATCGTCCCAGTCGGCGCGATCCTCCTCTTAGGTGGCGTGAGGCGGACTAGTTTTGGCCGGAGCCGAGCTCTATCTCATGCGGCGTTAGCCTGGCTCGCCGTATCGGCGTTCGCGATCGCTGCCAATTCCTTCGCTTATGACGCCGCGCGCTATCGCGCCGGGCAAGATGCGGTCGCGATGGGCTATCAGGCACAGACAGTCGACGCCGGCCTTGAATGGGTTGGCTACCATTCCGCAGGGATCATCAATTCGGGCGCCCAAACTTACGGTCTGATGCCGTATGACGACACTTGGTTACCCTCCCCTCCCTGTGCCGTTCTCTCGAACAGTCCGTTGGACGACCCGTCCTACCGACTGTTACGTATCGACCGTTTGGCCTACCAGCAGTACCTGTTCCTCGGTCCCGCGGAACCTCTTTATCTATACGGCGCGATATCCATGAGCTGCCCACAACCACCGTCAGCCTGAGCGACGGAAGACCCGTGAGTGCATCCGTAGGGTTCAAAGTCAACTCGGCCACCGCAAGGGAGATCGCCGGACATCTGGGCCGGTGTGATGACTTGTTCATCCCTCCACTCAGCAGTCACACAGAGATAGACGGTTACGCTCAGAAGATCAGGCGCCACGCAGTTCGGTTCGAAGCGTGGGCGGAAGGGAACTTGGTGGGGTTGGTGGCCGCGTATTTGAACGACGAGGAACGGGGCGTTGCCTACGTCACCAACGTCAGCGTCGAAGCGCGATACCGGAGGACTGGCATAGCGTCCGAGCTGATAGCAAGGTGTATTCGGGGCAGCGAACGACGAGGATTTGAACGCATTGAATTGGAGGTCGACGGATCGAATACGGCCGCTGTCGATCTGTATAGGAAGCATGGTTTCGCTGTACGCGGTCTGCTTGGGCGAACGATTGTGATGTGCTTGGACACTGGAAGAGGGTAGCGATGACCGGTAGCCGAGACTACAACACCGAGCTGCAAGACACGGACGCGCATCGATACGCCTACGACTTCGACTTCGACGTCATGCACGGTTACATGATCAAGTCGTTCGAGCCGTTCTTCAAAGATGGCAGCGTGCTCGAATTGGGGAGCTTCAGGGGAGACCTCACCAAGCGTCTCCTGCCCCACTTCGACGATATCACCTGCGTGGACGCCTCCGACGTCGCCATAGGCGAGGCGCGACAAGACCTCGGAGACCGAGTGAGCTACGTCCACGGGCGTTTCGAGTCGGTCTCTCTACCCAGCCGCTATCGAAATGTCATCCTGACCCACGTTCTCGAACACCTTGATGACCCGGTCCGTGTCCTACGCCGGATCAACGACGAGTGGCTCGAGGACGGGGGAAGTCTGTTTCTCGTCTGCCCGAATGCCAACGCACCGTCCCGACAGATCGCCGTGACCATGGGTTTGATCACCCACAATGCGGCCGTCACCAAGGACGAGGTGGAGCACGGTCACCGGCGCACGTACTCGCTCGACACCTTGGAGCATGACGTCGTCGCAGCCGGTCTGCACGTCGTCCACCGCTCTGGAGTCTTCTTCAAGGCGCTCGCCAACTTCCAATTCGATCGACTGCTCAAGACTGACATCATCTCGGCGGCGTACCTCGATGGTTGCTATGCCCTCGGTCAGCGGTACCCCGATCTCTGCGCCAGCGTCTTTCTGCTCTGTGAGAAAGGTGGTGACGGATGAAGATCTCGGTCGTCGTCGCGGTCTACCAGAACGAGGGCTCTCTGTCGATCACGCACGAGAAGATCTGTGGCGTCTTCTCGGACCTCCTGTCGCGTCACGACTACGAGCTCATCTTTGTCGATGACGGCTCAAAGGACGGATCGTTGCAGGAGATCCTCAAGCTCCGGGAACGGGACCCGCACGTCAAGGCACTCACCTTCACCCGGAACTTTGGTCAGATGGCGGCCATGCTCGCCGGATTCAAGGAAGCCACTGGCGATGCGGTCATAAACATCTCGGCAGACCTCCAGGACCCGGTCGAACTCATCCCCCAGATGGTCGAGAAATGGGAGGGAGGATCTGAGATAGTCGTCTGCTATCGGACGGACCGCTCGGATTCGTTCGTGGCGAAGCTGTTCTCGCGAGTTGCTTACGGCGTCCTGAGGCTGTCACTGCCGCAGATTCCGCCTGGAGGTTTCGACGTCGTCCTCATGGACAGAGCCGTCATGGATTCCTTCAACGCGATCGACGTTCGACACAGGTTCTTCCAGGGCGATCTCCTATGGACGGGCTACCGAACCAGCTTCATCCCGTACGCGCGCCTGGAGCGGACGATCGGCCGGTCTCAGTACAACTTTGCCAAGAAGCTCAAGAACTTCCTTGACGCTGTCCTGGATGCCTCGTACTTGCCGATCAGGTTCATCTCCCTGCTAGGACTCATCACGGCGGGATTGGGCGTGCTCTATAGCTTTACCGTGATCTACGCATGGCTCGCCGGCGATACGCCCTTTTCGGGCTGGGCGCCGATCATGATTGTCCTGCTCATGGTCGGGGGGCTGATCCTCGTGATGCTTGGAGTGATCGGCGAATACGTCTGGCGGATCAACGAGGAGGTCCGCAAGAGGCCGAACTACATCGTGCGGCAGCGGTACGAGTAGCGGGTGATCGGCTCGCGACGTCCGCGGGTAGTCAGACCTGACCGCCACGGAAGCTGAAGTATTTGTGACCGAGGTAGCTCGAGATGACGATCCCGACCGTGAAGATCGCCTGGATCGCGTAGATGCTGAAGGGCACGGCTCGTAGCGCGATCGGCAATATCACGAGGTTCGCGGCGAGCGTCACCAGGTAGACGAGCGAGAACCGAGGAAGCTCGGTCAGGACTCGGCCTTTGCTACGAAACACGATGATGCGGTATCCAACATACGCATTCAGAACGACGAGCGGCCATGCGAGAACCAGCACCACGGGATACGGCAGGTAGGGTCCGAGCAAATACTGCAGGAGTGCCCACACGCCATATCCGAACAAAGTGTTCCAGGCACCGACGATCAGATAGAGCAACTTCTCCTGACGTTCGAAGAAGAACCTCACCGGCCGACCAAGCCTCGGGTGATCTCGGAGGCCGTCCAGAAGCGCCTCGAATCCGTTCGGCGGCGGAGCCGCGACCGGCTGCATTTGAGCAAGGCCACTCGGAGGTCGCTCGAAATCATGTGCACGACTCGGGGCGTATCACGGGACCTTGAGAACTTGCGAGTCCCCGCTGATTGCGATCAGAACGGCACCAGCAACAAGAGAATTTGGGTGTCGGTCGTCGGCATAGATGTAATGGATGCCATGGTCCTTTAGGAACGCGGCGACTTCAGCCGAGGAGGGGTAAGCACTCGCGTCGGGATAGAGCGTGTGCTGTGGCGCCCATTTGAAGAAGGTGTTCGGTACCTGAAGCGACAGCTCGGCACCGACCAGTGCGCTAAGAGATTCCGCTTCGAAGCACATCGGCACAACCCGTCGGCCGGTGTGTGCGTCGATGCTTAGCAGCCTTGAACCTGCGAATCCGACCTCCTCGAACGGCGCACATGCGTAGGCGAGCCTTGCGTCGGAGGGCAACTGTCCGATAGCGGTCAAGAGGTCGACAGAGATTGGTGCATATTCATGAGGGCCGAACTGCTGCAACTGGCGCAAGCCAGCCACCAAACCCATATCCAGCTGGAGCACGCATAGCATTACTAGGCCGAATGCGACTCTCGCATGTCCAGCCTTTCTCAAGCGTCCGACAACCGACCATACAGCCACGACGGCAACTGGCGTCGCGAAGACGGCAATCCCCGCATAGAAGAAATAGAACATCGTGAATTCACTCAGCCGAAGCCCCCATGCCACGGCACCCGCGGCAAGAATCACCATCGTGCCGAGGTACAGGTCTGTTCGCAGCGACTCCTCTCTTCGCTCCAGATACCAGGCGATCGGGATGACGAGAAATGCTCCCGAGCAGATGACCGTGATCAGGATGGAGGCGCGCCAAACATCGTTGAAGGGAAAGACGGTTGGCGATCCACTATTTCCGATGGCTGCATGGCCGGTCGCGAAGCCCCAGACAATGGTCGAGACGACGCCCACCAGCGCGATCGCCAACGTACGTCGCCAGATGGGGGCCACCCTTGGTCGGCGTTGACCTGTCACCGAGGAGCGAACGACGCGAATAGCCCACACGCTCGCGGTGCCAACGAACGCCAGGATGGCCACGACAAGATGCGCCGGCAGGATCATGGCCGTGGAAGTGCCCACGAATGTCGAGATGGCCCACGTCGCGTTCCGGCTCCGAAGAGTAGTCATGCTGTACAGCCCAAGCAAGACTGCCACGGCGGCAAGGCCGTAAACGGTGATGCTGAATATCAAGCCCGCAGTCGAGCTACTGAAATATGGCCCAGGAATCAAGGGCACGGGCGCGAGTACAAGGCAGGCGACGAAGCCAAACGCATATGCTCGTCGGGATGATGTATCGGCTAACCGACGCACCACCGTGCCCGATAAAGCTGCAGCGGCAAGCAGGAGGACCGGGAGCACGACGAGATTGCGCGCGTCCACCGCAGCCGTGCCAAATGAGGCGATGACCGCGGCAGCGAGCCATATCTCGCCCCAGTGGTACCAGGTCTGATCGGGGAGACCCGACAGGTCCGCGAACCCTGACGTGGAATAGATTGATTCGGACCCCGTCGCCGCGAGGTCTCTGCCGAGGATCGAGTAGAATGCCTCATCCATGAACTCGACCGGCTGAACTGAATCCCTCGCGCTTGCCGACATCGTCGAGCCGTAGAGCAAGGCCATCGCAACGACGAATAGTGCGGCGCCTGACGCAGCAACGATCATCGGCTTGATTTCGGCAGGACCGGAGGCTGTCGATTCGAGGGATTGGGTTGATCCGCTAAGGGAATAGCCAGCCCCCGAACCATGTCGTACCCGCTGAGCGATTCCTATAGTTAAGGCAACTGCGAAACCTACGGCCACCGGAGTAAACAAACTACGTCCTCCGGAAATGACGGTTGCCCACCACGCGGCGAGAACCAAGAGTCCGCACCCGAGGCCAACGCCAAGGGTCTCTCCAGCGGGCGCGTCGGATGCGAGGAGGCCAGTCAGTCGCGCCGCGCCTACGCCGAATGCAAAGCACACGACACCGAAAAGAAGTGCCTGGCCGATCGCCAGCCAAGTGGATTGATTCGCGATCGTGATTGCGAGTTCAGCCGCGAGAGTCTGAAGCGACCCCAAGGTCGGACCTCCTCGCGCTCCTTGGTCGCTGCATTCTGATTGGCGCCCGCTCAGACATCGCCGGACTATACCGTTGGCTTTGGCGAATCGACCGCGACCCGATGGTCCCAGCACCGGCATCGCCTTCGATAGTCACGCTGAGTCCAGCCTTATGGTCAGGCTACCTCGTGGCCGACCCGCGAGTCCGATCAACGGGTCGACTAGGCAGATACGCCTTCCGCCCAGTGCATGACCGTCGAACGGCGGGTATCGTCCCCGGCGAGCCCTCAATTCATCGGGCTGTGGACTCCGTGGAAGGACAAAGACCCTGCCGGGCGTCCCCGAGGAGGGACAACATGTCCGTGAAGCGACTGGTCGGGCTCGTCGTCGTCGTGTGCTTGTTAGGGATTCTCGTACCCGCCACTGCGCTGGCCAACGGAGAGTCGTACTGGAATGTCGCAGGAACCTAAAGCGTCAATGTGACATGGGATTGAAGTTGCCCCGCTTCCGTGGACGGTCAGCGATTAGGCGGCGGTGATCGTGTCGGAACGGTACCTCCTCTCGAAATCGGCCGGCGACAGATAGTCGAGGGCCGAGTGGCGCCGGATCGGGTTGTAGAAAGGCCTCGATGTAGTCGAACACGGCCGGCCGCGCGTCCGCCTGGGTACGCCAGCTCGAGCGGTAGATGAGCTCGGTCTCGAGACTGGCGAAGAAGCTCTCGGCCAGGGCGTTGTCATACGCGTCGCCGACCGATCCCATGCTCTGGGCGATGCCCGCCTTGCGGCACCTTCGCCCGAACGCAGCCTGGTGTACTGGGCGGGCTCAACCAGTCGTCGCAACACGGCCTTGTCACGCCGAGTGTAGGAGCTCCTCGAGCGCCTCGGCGGGTGTCTTCCAGACCAGCGTCTTGCGGGGCCTGGTGTTGAGCGCGAGGGCGACGGCGTCGAGATCGGCTCGGGAGTGCCGGGCGAGGTCGGTGCCCTTCGGGAAGTACTGCCGGAGCGGCCGTTCGTGTTCTCGTTCGAGCTGCGCTGCCAGGGACTGTGCGGGTCGCAGAAGTAGATGTCGACGCCGGTGTCGATGCGCAGTTGGACGTGCTGGGCAAGCTCCGCTCCCTGGTCCCAGGTCAGCGACCGCCGGAGCTGCTCGGGCATGGTGCCGATGGCGTCCGCGATCGCGTCCCGTACCGCCTCGGCGCCGTGGCCGGCGGTAGCCGGACCGTTCTTGAGCCGCACCTGGCTGCCGTGGCCCTCCATCGGTGGCAGGTGCAGCAGCAGCGTGAACCGGGTGGTGCGCTCGACCAGTGTCCCGATCGATGAGCCGTTGAGGCCGATGATGAGGTCGCCCTCCCAGTGGCCAGGCACGGCGCGGTCCGCGACCTCGGCGGGCCGCTCGCTGATCAGGATCTCGGGGGTGACGAACGTCTTTCCGCGCCCCGCGGTGCGGGCGCGGGGGATGCGCAGCGCCCGCCCGGTGCGCAGGCACGTCACGAGCTCGCGGCTGAGGGCGCCGCGGCCCTGGACGTACAGCGCCTGGTAGATCGCCTCGTGGGAGATCCGCATCGAGGCATCATCGGGGAAGTCGACCCGGAGGCGGTGCGAGATCTGCTCCGGGCTCCACGCCCTCGCCCAGCGTCGGTCAGCTCGGCGTCCGTGGCGACGCCCGATGAACCGCACCGTGGGGCCGGCAAGGTGGCTGCCGTCTGGTCGGGCGATCATCCCCGCGAGCCGGTCCTGCACGTAGTCGCGGAGCGCCGGG
>Ga0075026_100000257_pt1 | contig 20672 bp, 13 predicted proteins | sample Str012_2_FD_71392 | JGI IMG/M metagenome (GOLD analysis project Ga0075026, IMG submission 71392) | Freshwater sediment microbial communities in response to fracking from Pennsylvania, USA - Straight Creek_MetaG_SC_2012 | ecosystem: Environmental > Aquatic > Freshwater > Creek > Sediment... | reverse complement strand
ACTAACCTCTTTTCTGATGGCAACCACTTCCGGCTAAAGGATTAAGCTATTCTTTATTGGCTGATGGATCTTCTTTAATGGCCACATCAGGTATAAACGACATCAGCAGCATCATGGCAGAAGCAATAACTAAAATATACAATCCCGTTTTTCGTACAGGGCATTCCCCGCTGTAGCAACGGCTCAGTATGATAAAATTGCGGATGGCCCATGCAATATTAAATCCACAGAAAAAGATATTGGTGCGTTTGGCCCATATTTGGGGCAGCAGGAACAACAAAGCGGCGCCCACCGAACAAAAGATATTCATGAGACCGGGCTTGCCAAAATTGTTGGTGCCGCTGGAAAACATACCGCCAATTTCAAGCGGTACCGATGGTACATACACCCAGGCGGTAAAACAAACCATTACAACAACAATGGCTGCCAGTAGCCCTATCCATTTAGAATATTTCATACCCTTATAATTTATTGCCGCCAAACGGCCTGCAAAGATAATCCCGCCAGGCTGGCGGCAAAATGATTCATCTACTTGTATTCAAAAAAACGGTGCCTGATTTTATACAAATTTTACCCCAATAAGCCCATAAAGTCAAAAATATCGGTAATATTGGTTAAATGAAGGTAATCCCATTTACCATACCCGTTACCGCAGGCAATTCCATCCATTTGCAGGAAGACCAGCTGCCGCATTTTTATGAACATTTGCACCGGCACCATGAAACGCAGGTCACCAGCATCATAAAAGGCGAAGGCACCCTGATTGCAGGTAATTACATGCAGCGTTTTGCCCCCGGCGATGTTTTTGTAATTGGCGCCAATCAGCCCCATCTCTTTAAAAGCGATCCCATTTATTTTGAAGGACATAAAAACAAACGCATCCATTCAGTCAATGTGTTTTTCAATCCTTCCGGGTTTATTGCCCCCTTGTTATCGCTTCCTGAAATGCGGGCCATCAAAAAATTTGTTGCTGCTGCAGCTCATGGTATGCAAGCACCCGAAAAATACAGGAAGAAGATTGCAGAACAGTTGCTGAAACTGAAATTGTCCGGTGGCGGAACCAGGCTGGCGGCTTTTATTGAATTGCTGCAGCAAATGGCCGACAGCAAAGGCTGGAAATATTTTTCAACAGATGCATTTGAAAACAGCATCACCGACACTGAAGGATTACGGATCAACGATGTTTACCAGTACAGCATGGCCCATTACACCCGGAATATTGCGTTGGAAGAAGTTGCCAGGCTGGTGCATCTTACACCGCAATCGTTTTGCCGCTACTTTAAGAAGCACACATCCAAAACCTATATTCATTTCTTAAACGAAATAAGGATCAACGAAGCCTGCAAAAGATTTATGGAAAATGATTTCAGCAGTATTGCTACCGTTGCCTACCAGTCTGGTTTCAACAATGTGGTTAATTTTAACCGGGTTTTTAAAAGCATTACCAAAAAATCGCCTGGCACTTTTATAAAAGAATACCACCAAACAAAGTCAGATTAACACAATCGCATGTTAACAGCCCGGGAGCCTAAAATCCAGCTTCCCGTAATAAATAATTATTGCTTAGTAAAGTGTTTTACCTGCTGCCCGGTACTGGCGTTACTATGCGGCAGCCAAATACCCTTCCGGCCGTTTTGCCCGCATTTGCGCTGATCTTTACGCTTATCGTTGTTTTGTCTTTTATTAGTTCTGCCGGAATGGAATACTCTTTGTCATAAAACTTACCTGTTACCCCCCCGTTCCATTCTACCGTCACAAGTTTTACATCATCAATCAAAATATCAAACACGCTGTTTTTATCATCGCCAAAATAGGTACAAAGCAAACTATTGGGCACGGCGGGTTTCACTTTTATATCAAATGAAAAAAAGCCACCTGCCCTTGCTTCGCGGCCAGAGCGTGTTAACGCATTGCCCGGATAAGAGTTGATGGATCCCTTCAGGTTATGATCTCTTTCGGGTTGCATCTCACCCAGGCGCATGATGTCTACCGTTCTTTCTTCAACGGCTTTTTGCTGCGCTTTTTCTTCTTTGTAAGCGGCCTCCCTTGATACCCATTCTTCATTGGTAAAATAATCCCAGTAAACGCTGTAGTAATCCTGGTGCATGGCATAGAAGGGTGATAGTCCGGTATCAAATGGTTTTCCAACTCCCTGCATCTTAAAAGTAAGCGGCTTGCCGGGTACAGGTTTCACCCATTCAGCTACCTGGCGGTTGCTGGTAAGCAATACCGGTGTGCCATACACAGGATCCGGCATTGTTGCACCCAAATCGCCTGCCAGTAAAACGGGACCATACAATAAAGCAATGCGGTTTTTATTATCGGGCATACTTTCCGTATACAAATGCATGTCGAAAGCAATCTCCACTTTGTCATTGTTCTTCCAGGTTCTGCTGATGGCAAAATAACCATTGCTGGCCTTGATTGCCTTCACCGGTTTTCCGTTTACAGTTAACTGTACATTGCCAGCGGCCCACCAGGGATTGCGGATGTACAGCGGAAAAGTTGCCGGTCTTACAACTGAAATGCGGAGTGTACTGGTATTGCTTTCCGGAAATGCAGTGCTTTGCGTAACCTGTATGCTTTTTTCTTTCCAGTTCAGCTGTGATGGAATAAAAAGATTAACAAACAAACCTCCATCCGCAGCCCGGTAGTAAATGGCTTCCCCATATTTAGAATGATTTTCTATGCCCGACCCTACACAGCACCAGAATGAATTGAATTTATCCGAGAAAGTTTTTTTGCCCCCCATACGCAATGGCACAAAATAACACATCATACCGCTGTCGGGTTCCTGGCTGGCAAGGATATGATTGTACAAAGCCCTTTCATAGAAATCTGCATACTCCGGCCGCGGATTAAACGCAAACAACTGCCGCGTTAGCTTCAGCATATTGTAAGTGTTGCAGGTTTCCGTGGTGTTATCACTCAACCGGTCGTTCAGCTTGTCTTCATTGCCCAGGTATTCATAATTGCTGTTGCCACCGTTTACATAGGTATGATGGTTTACAATGGTATGCCAGAAATAGTCAGCAATGGTACTATCCTTTGCATTGCCGGTCAGCTGGTAACGCCGCTCTGCACCAATAATTTTGGGGATATTGGTATTGGAGTGCCGCCCCTGCATTATATCTTTCTGGTGGGCCAGCGAATCCAGTACGGCTTTGTGGTGAAATTTATAAGACAGTTCCAGGTAATTTTTATTGCCAGTTACCGCATACAAATTAACCAGGGCCTCATTCATACCACCATGTTCGCAATCCAGCATCTTTTGCAATTGAGCATCCGTCAGGTCTTTTAGTTCCAGGTTTATCCAGTTGCCTATCTTGTTTAAAATACCAATGGCTTCCTGGTTATCGCAATACAAATAGGTATCCAGCAGGCCTGCCATTACTTTGTGCATAGTATACCAGGGCACCCAGGCCCCGTTTAAATCAAAGCCACGTGACCGGATTTCGCCCCTGGCCACCTGCGCAAATACGGTGTCTTCATTGGGTACGGCACCCACATAACCCGTTTTGCGTGCCTGCTGACAAAGCGCCAGTTGTTGTACAATATAATTTGTCTTCTCTTTGAATCGTTTGTCGTGTGTAGACGCATACATCATAGCGCAGGCGGAAAGATAATGCCCGAGCGTATGACCTGAAATGGTTTCGCCCTCCCAACCGCCGTATATTGCTGCTTTTACGGGCAAGCCGGCATATTCATGAAAACGGTGCAGCAACCGATCGGGTTCAATTTCCAGCAGGTAAGCCGCATCCAGGTCCATGGCTTTTTTAAAAAGGCCGCCGGTTATGGTAACGTCGCTGATATTAAATGCATACGCTTTTACCGGCACAACCGGTTTAACTTTCATTTTTAGGTTACTATATTCAGGTACATAACTCTGCGCCAATACGGCAAAAGTTGATAGAAAAAAGCTGCAGAACAGCAAATGTTTTTGTTTCATGTCAGTTGTACTTTTTGCAGGTTGCCACCCGCAGGTATCTTAGATTGCCTGAATATACTCAAAAATAGCAACGCTGCATTTATTTACAGGCCGGTAAATACAAGATGATTGCGCCATTCTCTCTCTAACAAGCCATTGCCGATGGCGCTATTTTTTTCCCGCCAGTTGATCATGCTCTTTTACTTCGAAAAAAATGGTACTGCCGCCTGTCCTTCCATCTGCTGTAATACCCTGCACCACCACGGCAAACTTTCCGGCAAGGTCTGACGTATAGAAAACAATTGACTGCTTGCCTTCTTTACCGGTGTTTAGTGCGGGCGACCAGTACAGGAGGCTCCTGAAATCGGGCAATCGCCCGTTCACCTGCTCCGGCGTTTCGTATACAGGCGAAAAGAATTCCCGCTCTTGCTGCAGGGTTTCATAATCAATAACGGTGGTATGCGGATCCAGTTCATAGCCCGTCAAATCACCTTTGTAAGTAATAAAATTTACAATGCCGCCAAAATACATCGACCCGTAAAAATACATGCGTGCCACCACTTCCAGTTTTCTTATCTTAAGCGGATCGTAGTTCATTAATTTATTGATGTCAAATACCGGAACGCCGTCCAGCAATACCAGCGGGTCTACCGTAAAAAATTCCTGGCGGATATTATCAAAAACAGGAAAATAATATTTCCCCTCTCTTCTGCGCACATTTACTGCCGGCACGTACTCACGCAATATTTCTTCAATGGTGGTAAACCTTACATAATCATCCAGCTGGTAAGCCGCATCGGGTTTTACATAAAAAGGAAGTGTATCAATTGCAGGCATTAACCATTGCTTCAATTTATCAGCCTGGTAAGCCTGCTGTACCTGCATAGAAACGTGCTGACTGTACAATGCATCAGCATTCTTTAACGGCAATAAAAATTCCGGAAGCACTGTGCCGGAATATTTAACAGCGTAGGGGCTGATGATTTCGATGTGCTTCAGGCTGTCATCCTGCGCCGTCTGTACAATAACCTCGTTGTTGCCATAAAAATTGTTCATCTCAAACTTTACAAAGCCGCTGTCATCGCTTACATCGCCGCGAAACTGTGTACGGGTACCCGCCACCGATAGAAAACATTCTGCTCCTTTCACCGGCAAACCGGTAAGACTGCTGGTAACCCGGGCTTTTATAATATGGCCCTTAAACTCGGGTGCAAATTCAAATACCGGGTGCTTGCGCTGAAAAACAGTATCCCACCGAAACCTTCGCCAGCCCTGCGTCAGCAATAAATTGTCCAGCGCCGCTGCGGTTGAATCGTTTGGGTTGCTGAAATAATAGCCGGGCGATTCAATATGTCCTGCTATATCGGCACACAGCCAGAGATAACTGCTGATGTCCATTTCGTCTGGCATGGTCAGTGAGTCTACCCGGTACACCGCCATGGACATGGATGCAGGCAATGGTTTTCCGTCTCTGCTATTGGAAACAAGTCCGATGTTTACTTTTTTGCGCAGTTCATAAACAGGCAGATCTGTTGCAGCGGTTATGTTGAGTGGCTGCGCCGGCATCTTAAAATAGAGGCGTTCGCAGACTGGTTGCCGCTGTTCGTTAAAAATGCTGAAATGGGTAATGCCATCGCCCAGTTTTTGCGTATCCACCACAAATTCTGCATAGCCATGCTGCAATGTATTAACGGCAACCGTTTTTACCGCCCCCCTGGTATGGGCAAAAAGATAAAGGGTTGCCGGATCAGAAGTGTCGGCAGTCTTTACCGAAATATTAAGCTGTCCGTTATTTTTTCTGCCCATATGCATCACCCATCCATTGTTATAGGCCTGTGGCAATGCCTGTGTAACCCTTATGCTATCCGGCAAACTGGTAACCGCTTTATAGGTATGCCCTGCCACAGGCGTAAACAAAAAACTACCCATTCCAAATTTCAGGGAGGTATAACGGGCTACCGTGTCTGCTTTTTCATTTACAACTACCCCGCTGCAGGCCTGCCCCCGTCCGTATTGATCCGTAACCCGGAAAGCCACCATGCTTTGCAACCCATTTACCAGGTTACCGCCTTCCGGAAAGAATTGAACATCGAACCTGGTTTTCTGAGCAGTCGTATTACTGCTGAAATTTTTTCGGGTGTTCATTACCGTTACTTGTTTTTCAAAGAAAAATGCCGGGCTGAAATTTTTCATCCAGCTGGTATAGGCACGAAAAAGATAATGGCCCGACGCAAGCGATGCCGGCCATTGTAAAGATCCGTTGCCATTGCCTTCGTTTAATGGTATTTTGGCCTGCAAAACAGGCTGGTTGTTTTTATCGAGCACCTCTACATACGCCAGCTTGCTCATACCAAGTGGTTTGTTAAAAAAACCGTCTGTATTGTATATTTTAAACCAGCAAATTTCTCCCGCCAGGTAAAAATTTTTATCGGTATGAACGTATAGCTTCTCCTGCAAAACCTGCTGGCTGTATGCATTGAACGGGTCTTTCAGCAGCGCCTCTCCATGCTGCGCATACAACCCTGCAGGCATGCAAAAAAATATTTGCAGGATACACAGCGAATAACGAACTGTCAATAATAAACTCCTATTCATTTTTCTGCAGGATTTTTAAAAAACAATAAAGAATCATCAGGGCCAGAAAGCTGGTTTTATGTTACTGCCGCGCAAAGTACAATCGATACACTCGGCAGCGGCCGCATAAAATGTTGCAATGCCTCCGGTTGGTGAGGGTTTAGAAACAACGGAAGGCTGCAGCATAGAGGCTTTGGCAATGATGCTGTCAGAAATATTTTGAACCTCAATGGCGTTACAGCCGCTGCTATAGTTCCATGCCGGCACATCTGCCGTACTGATGAAAATTCTCTTCTCCTGTACCGGACAAATATTGAAATAACCAATCACCGGTTCCGTGCTGTCTCCAACATTGTGAAAATTGCCCTGCAGTTCGGAAGGCTGCGCATCAAAAATAGAACCCGTTGATTCTGTATTCTTTTTCATTTTCTCAAGAAAGGCATACCCATCTTTGGTCCATGCATATTGTTTTACATTGATGCTGTACAATACCCCAATCTTAATAGAAGCATGCGGCACAAAAGCAAGGGGCAGGTATACGATGTCCTGGGTTAATTTGGCAGTAGCACCCAGTAAGAGTGAAGTGGATGAATTGTGCTGCCAGCAATTCAGTACATTGGGATCGTAGGAGAAAGTAGAAGAATCCTTGTACACCACACTGTAAATATTAACCGGCGAATGTGGTACTATCTTATATTTCAGCACCGATAAATAGGCTGACTGAATCTGCCAGGTTTCATCATAAGTCCATTGATAATAGCGTGTATTGTTTTGCGGGTCATGCGTGTTGATATACAATTGTACCCCATCTCCATTTTCTCTTTTCCACGAAACGCTGTCAACCGGCGGATTGTTTTTTATACTTACAAAATCAGAAACATACTGCTTGCCGGTGTTTACATTAATAAGCAAGCGGTATTTTACAGTTGCATTTAAATTGAGACTGCCGGCAACATACTCACCATTGCCCTGTTCCGCAAATGTGTAACTGCTGTTGTCTTCTCCCTGCAACCACATGCTGGCACCTGTTTCATTCAAAATTCCATTGCTGCCAAGCGCTGTAGTGCGGCTGAGTTTTATATTTGAAATACCCGGACCACTGTTTACAACCCCTTCAATCACCAGGTAGCCGGTTTTGGGCGATTGCACCGGTGACACATAAGCTTCTTTGCAGCCTGTTACCAGCAATACCAGCCAACAATAGAATAATTGTTTCATTTTTTTAAGTTAAAACCTGATATTATAATTTACATACGGTATGGCACTGCCGAATATGGACAATTTATATCCATTGATCACACCATTCTCGGAAACATAATAAACCGAGTACGGATTTTTTCTGCCCGTAATATTGTATACACCAATCGTCCATGAATTGTGTGTTTTCTGGTGGACTTTATGATTGCCATCAATATTCATCGCAAAATCAGAACGGAAATAATCAGGAATACGGTAAGCATTCCGGTCGGCATACAGTGTGCGGGCGCCGCCGCCATAATAAAACGTACCGATGGGCAGCGTTATGGGCCGGCCCGTGCTGTAAGTAGCATTTAAAGAAATGCTGAACCGATGGCTGACCCTATAATTGCCAATCACTGTAAAATCATGTGGTTTATCATAATTGGCTGGGTAATACATGCCTTTGTTGATCACTTCTCCGGCCGCCGGATCATCCATTTTTAACAATACACGCGACCATGTATAACTAATCCATCCATTCAGTTTACCCGTCAGTTTTTTTACCAGGAATTCAATCCCATATGCCTTTCCTTTAGTGCCAATCACTTCAGTTTCTATATGATGGTTCATGACTAGCACGGCCCCGCTTTTATAGTCGAGATAGTGCTCCATGCGTTTGTAATAAACTTCCACTGATGTTTCAATGGTATTTGATTTGAGGTTTTTGTAGACACCCAATGAAAACTGGTCGCCCCACTGTGGTTTAATATTGGGATCGCTTAGTTTCCAGATATCCGTTGGCGCCATGGCGCTGGTGTTGGATAGCGAATGAATGTATTGCCGTTGGGTATTGTACCCGGCTTTGATGGAAAAGCTGTCGGTAAATGCATAGCGGACAGACAACCGGAATTCGGGACCGCCATAAGTCTTTATAAAATTTCCCTTGCCGTAAGTAGTTGCCGACAACAAGTTGCCTTCCGTTTTTGGCAAACCGGGTGCATAGTTGTTGATGTTTTGCGGACCGAGTGAACTGAAAACAGCATAGCGCACACCCGCATCGGCCGACAATGAAGAAGTAATGTTATAATGATCACTGATGTACAATGCCGTCTCCAGCGCCTGCTCAGCCGCCAATGTATCTGGCGCCACCAGCGACGACTTACCCAAAGGCTGGTACATGCCGGGATGCAGCTTGTAATAAATCGAATTCAGGCCAAAGTCGAGGGTATGTTTACTGCTCAGGTAATAATTAAAATGCAGTTTCAGGTAAAACTGGTTGATATCAAATCCCAGCTTATAGGCATTCAATGGCAATTTTTCGCTGGAAATATTGTAATCGTAACGGTCATACCCACCCGTAAGCAGGCTGTTTAATTTATTATTGAAGACATGCTTCCACTTTAAAGATATATTTTTATTGCCGTATTTGTATGCCGTATCACTGTTCAGGTTAAAGCCATCCCTGCTCAAATAACCGGTCAGGAACAGGGTGTTTTTTTTATTGAACTCATGACTGATATTGAGGTTCAGATCATAAAAAGAAGCTTTGCTCTTCTTGTATTGATCGGGCAAGGCATTCAGCAGCCAGTTTGCATAGGTAGTTCGGCCGCCAAGAATAAAAGACGATTTGTCCTTTATCAGCGGACCTTCCACATCCAGCCGGCTGGTCAGCAGACCAATTCCAGCAGTACCCGTAATATTCTTTTTATTGCCTTCGCGGCTGTTGATGTTTAAGACAGACGATAACCTGCCACCATAACGGGCAGGTATACTGCTTTTGTACAGTTCCACATCTTTTACCACCTCGGGGTTAAACGCTGAGAACATGCCAAAGAAATGTGCGGGATTATAAATAGTGGCGTCGTTAAACAAAATCAGGTTCTGATCTGCTGCACCACCCCTCACATTCAACCCCGTGCTCGACTCACCTACCGTTTTTACGCCAGGCAATGTGGTTACCACTCTTAGTACATCCGCTTCGCCAAAAACAACCGGCACTTGTTTAATGGTTTTGATGTCTATTTTCTGCAAACCCATTTGCGTGCCTTTTACATTGCTCAGTTTTTGTGCAGAAATAATTACTCTTTTTAAAGTCATAACAGTGCCCTGCAGGTCAATATTCATTTTACCATCGCTGTACAATACCACCTGCCGCCTGTTGTCGCGCATGCCAATACTCTGTATATTTAAAATATGACGCCCCCGTGGCAATGAAAGTGAGTAATAGCCGTACTGATCCGTTGTACCACCAATCCGCGGATTGTCGATATAAACCGATGCTCCCACGATGGGCTCACCGGTTTTGGCATCGCGGATATAACCCGCCATGGTAACAACATGCGGCGGATTGGCCATTTGCTTATCTCCTATTTCATACAATTTATTTTCGAGGGTTGCTTTTTGTACCGGCTTTATTTCATCATTGTCACTGCCTGCTTCAGCTTCTATAGATTCCTTTGCAGATGGATTGCTGCCTGGTTTAACGGGCTTATAAAAACCATCCGGCAGCGTAAGCTTCAGTGCATACCCGCGGGTAAGAAAAATATGGTTAGCATTGTCTGTGCTGTAATAAATACCCGTGTTGGCAAATGCCAGATCCAGTACTTTTTTTAACGGCTGGTTGCTGGCTGTTACGGTAATAGAAATACTGTCAACCCCCGTAGTATCAAAATAAAAATGAACCCTGGTTTGTTTTTCAATGGCTGCAGCAAATTGCGCTAAGCTTGCTTCTTTTACCGAAACCGTCAGCAGCGCCCCGGAATCCTTTTGCCCGGATACCCTGCAGCAAAACAGCAGCAGCATAAAAAACCATATCAATGCAAACCGGTGACTCATCTTTTTTTGTTTAACTGATCATAGTAAGCCACAGTCTGGGCAAGCATATTATCCCTGTCGTGTTTATAACTCAACTTGTTTTTCCGGATAAACTGGCGGATCTCTTTTTTCCGGTCATCAAAAATATCTGCCAGGCTGTTTTTATTCCTGATGCTGTAATAAACGCCGGCTTTCTGCAAGTAGTAATAAGTGTTTACATCAATAAACCGCAGCACAGCTTCCCTGGTTACTTCCTCGCGGATAAGCTTTTCTTCTTTTTTGAGCAAAACAATACCGCCATTGTACAGTACATTGTAAAAACCGGTTCTTACCAGTGGCCTGCTGGTACTGTCTTTCACAATGCGGACAAAAGGATTGCCAAACAAAGTAAACGAAGCAATTCTTGGGTTGAGCAGCTGAATACGCCGCACACTGTCCTGCATGATCACTACTTCCTGCACTTCATCGTACTGCAATTGTACCGATTCATACAATACATTGTCGTACAAAACCGCACCCATGCCAGGCTTATTTGACATAAAATACTGGTGGCCTTCTTCTTCAAAACGAAATGGATAAGCCCCGTACTGGCTCCCATTGAATAAACCAGACTGTTCCGCGGTAACCTGATGGTATACCTGCACTGCATTGCTGATGGCTTTGCGATAAAGCAAGCTATCTGCTGCAGGCGTTTGTGCATTTAGCTGCTGTAAAGACAAAAAAATAAAACAGGTAATTAAAAAAAGATGTGCAGATCCGGAAATTTTCATGCGGCGATGTTTAGCCCTGAGCAGGCAATGCTTCTTCTCTCAAATATAGTGTTTACCACCGATGAAAATTTGTTAAGCAACAGAAATTCAATGCATTTTCAAAATCAATTCAAGCAAAAAAGGGCAACCTGGTTAAATCAATACCAACATAGATAAAAAAACACCAGCCCTGTTTAATCAAATTTTAATACCGCCGCTTTGTACAATGCAGCGTTGTGGAGTATACATTGCGGCTGGTTAGTAAAACAACTGACCCCCGTTTTGTTGCGGCATGGCAAATTGCATTAAAAGAATTGCTGGTTAATGACTAAAGAAGCTTTCAACTATGGCAACTTATAAAAACGCCAGTTGGTCTCATATTCTTCTTTCAAAGGCTGGTTGGTTAAGATGCTGCGCAACATTTCGATGGGCATGCTGTTTTCATGAATAAACGCATCGTGAAACTGTTTTACCGTCATTTTCTTGCTGTTCACTATTTCATTGCGCAGCGCCATTATCTGCAAACCGCCAATCATATAACCTACCTGGTACAATGGTCCGTAGCCACCCGTAAACGAACGGCGCACTTCTCCTTCTGCATTGGCCCGTTCGTGGTTTACCCGGTCAATAAGATAATCGATGCATTGCTGCGGGCTCCATTTGCCCATATGATAATTCAGCGAAAAAATAATGCGGGCACAACGGTGCATCCGCCAGTACAGCATGCCAATGCGGTCTTCCGGTGAAACAGAGAAATTTTCATTCCACAACGCAAATTCCCAATAGAGCGACCAGCCTTCTGTCCAGAAAGGGGTTGGATAATGGCGATAGGTATTCACATGTTCGTTCATAAACTGCTCCAGGTAGTGCCCGGCAATCAGTTCATGGTGTACGGTAGCATGTGAAAAATGCGGGTTATTGCCACGCATACTCATCATCCGCGCATCATACTCCATGGTATTGGTGGGATAAGAAATATCAAATTCCTCGCCTCCTAAAAAAAAGGGTGATACCAGCTGCTGCTTTGGACTCAGCATGGCAATACGCCAGGTTTCTTCTGCCAGCGGCGGAATGGTAATCAAATCTTTTTCTTTTAAAAATGCAATGGCCTCATTGTACAATTTTACCATAGCTGCCGGTTGCTCACCCGCCGGCACATAGGATTGCTTTACTTTTTCTTCTGCTGCCTTCCAGTTACTGCCAAACCCCATGTCTGCACTGGCTTTCAGCATTTCTTTATCGCACCATGCAAATTCCTTATTGGCAATTTCAATCAGTTCCTCGGGGGTATAGGGAATCATCTCATACTTTAACTGGCGCATGATTTCATCCCTGCCAATAGGAAAGCCAACAATACCGCTGGAATCTTTGTTGGGCGCATTTTTATCGGCACCCGCTTTAAACGCCTGTGCATACAATCCCAGCGAACTGTCCAGTTTACGGTAGGTGTCCGGTACCCACCAGGTAAACAGCGGATCGTACCCGTTGTAAAAAGTAAAAACATTTTTAGCAGCAATCTGCATGCCCCGGATAATGATATTAGCACGGCGGCTGTCGCGCACTGTTATATTTTTTTCCTGTGCCAGTTTGGCCTGTAACAGCGGCAATTGTTTGGTAATGGCGGAGAAATTGGCCGCTATATTTTTACCGTCTACCAGGCCACCGCGGCGGCGAATTTTTTCCAGTGCGTAAATACTGTCGGCAAAAGGAAACCAGGACTGTACTGCTGCAAATTCTTTTGCCTCTGTGCCAGCCTGGTAAATGCTTTCTTTTAAATCCCGCTTAAACAGGATGTAATCTGCCTTGCAGCCCTGCGAAAGCGCATTAAAATTTAATTTTTCAAGCCGCTCCAGGTATTCTGCTGCCATTCTTTTATAACGCTCCCGCAGTTCCGGAGAACCTTCTACGATATAAACCCGATCCAAAGCCTGCACATCAGCATAATAATTCTGTATGATATTCGGCATATCATTGCAGGGTACATAGTCTTTATTGGTTTGCGCCTTTAGAGACAATGCGCAGATAACAATGGCGGCTGTTAAGATAATTTTATGCATAATATAAAAAATGTCTGATGGCTGATTTAAGCTTGCCTGATTTTCCTGTCTATTATAGTTCTGCAATGCGGCTTTTGCAAAATCAAATTTTCAATTTTCCCTATTTCCATTTTACCTAGATTACCTGGAAACCATACGCATACGGATCGTCTTCTTCATCGATGCTGATGGTATTGTATCCATAGATTCTTGCCCATCCTTCTATACCGGGCCGTATAGCTGTTTTGCCGGCGCCGAACGCATTGGAAATTTCTTCTTCAATGGTACCGGTAAAGGTTGAACCGATGATACTCTCGTGAATGAATTGATCGCCTTTTTTTAATTTTCCTTTTGCATACCACTGCGCCATGCGGGCCGAAGTACCGGTGCCACAGGGGCTGCGGTCAATGGCTTTGTCGCCATAAAAGACGGCATTGCGGGCCGTAGATGCGGGATTCAACACTGCGCCTGTCCACAAAACATGCGAGCACCCATTGATGGTGGGATTCTCCGGGTGAACAAACGTATATTTTTCGTTGATGCGTTTCCGCAATTCTCTTGCCCAGGCAATCAGTTTATCGGCACTGTAATGTTCTATGCCTTTAAAATTTTTCTGTACATCTACGATGGCGTAAAAATTTCCGCCATAAGAAACATCTACCACCAGTTCACCCAGTTCCGGACAATCTATTGCCAGCCCTTCAGCAGCCAGAAATGAGGCCACATTGGTAAGCTTCACGGATTTTACTTTTTTTCCCTCCTGTTTGTAGCTTATCATTACCAGGCCGGCCGGAGCTTCCATGCGGATAACACCCCGTATTTTCGGCGTAATCAAACCCTCTTCAATTGCAATGGTAATGGTGCCAATGGTGCCATGTCCACACATGGGCAGGCATCCGCTGGTTTCTATAAACAAAACGGCCACATCGTTGGCAGGATCGTGCGGCGGATACAAAATACTGCCGCTCATCATATCGTGCCCGCGTGGCTCAAACATCAGGCCTTTGCGTATCCAGTCGTATTCATTCAGGAAATGCTGACGTTTTTCACTCATGTTATTGCCCTGTAAAAAAGGGCCGCCGCCGGCCACCAGCCTTACCGGATTGCCACAAGTATGCGCATCTATACAAAAGAATTTTTTCGGCATCTTTATTTTTTTAAACACAGGGTCGTTGAGGTGGCGTAAAGGCAGGTGGAAATCAAATACCCATATACCTTCCGTGTGGCCGCCCCGGCTGGGCTTTATGCAAGTTGCAATTTTGAAAGATGCAAATAATCAGGCAAGGCCGGTCTTGTTGCAATGGCTTTGCTGATAGTAGCCAGCACATTCTTTCTTTCATCGCCCTCTATCGTAAGGCGCGGTGCCCTTACGTATTCGGAGCCCAGCCCGGTTTGCGTTGCCGCCAGCTTTATATACTGCACCAGTTTGGGATGAATGTCCAGTTCCAGCACCGGCAAAAACCAGCGGTATATTTGCAGCGCTTCCTGGTATCTACCGGCCTTCATTAACCGAAAAATGGCCACGGTTTCGGCCGGAAATGCATCCACCAGCCCGCCTACCCAGCCATCTGCTCCCAATGCCAGTTCTTCAAGCGCCAGGGTATCTACACCACATAAAATTTTATACCGGTCGCCGAAGGCATTTTTTAACCGGGTTACATTGGAGACATCCCTTGTTGATTCTTTAATGGATTCAATACTGTCTATGGCCGCCAGCTCTTCAAACATGCTGATGGTCACTTCAATTTTATAATCGTAGGGATTGTTGTAAATCATAATGGGCAAACCGGTATTGGCAGCAATGGTTTTAAAATATTGCACTGTTTCGCGGTCATCTGCCTTGTAACGCATGGGCGGCAATATCATCAGTCCGTCAGCACCGTTTTTTTCAGCACTGTTTGCTACGCCAATTGCGGCTTTGGTAGATTGCTCTGCAATGGTAACGATGGCAGGCACCTGTCTTTTCATTGTTTTTTTGCAATGCTGCAGCAGGGTTGTTTTTTCTTCGTTCAGCAAGGTACTGGCTTCGCCAAGCGATCCACCCATCACCACCCCATCAATCCCCGCGTCCAGCTGGGCATTGAGGTTAAGACTAAACATATCAAAGTCGATGGTATCATCTGCTTTAAATGGTGTTAACATTGCAGGGTATACACCTTCCCATGTTGGATTTGTCATAAAAATTGCTTGATTGGTTATTGCAAAAGTACAGCAGCAGGGCTGAATCAATATAACCTAAAATGACGTATAGTTTACGGATTTTGTCCTGTTCCTCTTCCCAAACAAACGAAGAACAGGCGGGTTTATAAATGCGGGTTCTGCGGGCGTTGCGTTGCTTCAAAAAGATTTACGCCTTTTGTTTTGAGCCGGCGCCGGAATACTTTGTCGCCGGCAGTTACATACAAAATATTAAAACCTGCACCGCCAAAACACAAGTTGGAAGTTTGGTTATTGGATGGGGGCGGTTGCAAAATGGCATTCACCCTGCCCAGTTGATCCAGGATTTGCAAACCAAGTTTTGAAGCTACAAATATTCTTCCTGCAGTATCGCAGCGCAGCCCGTCGGACCACGCATTTTCGTCTGCGTCCAGTACCTGCAGCCAGCCATAACGTTGCTTATTGGTGAGTGTGCCATCGGGCAATATCGTATACATCCATACCCAGTGCGATGCGGATTCTGTTATGTACAATTGCTGCTGGTCGGGGGAAAGGGTGAGGCCATTGGCAAATTTCAATCCCTCGTCTGCCACCTGCTTTTCTCCATTGGGCCGCACCAGGTATATTTTGCTGGGTTTGCTTACACCATCGGGAACGGTTATGTACATATTGCCATTCTTTGCTACCGTAATGTCATTGCCTGCAATACTATCCGCTATCACGGTTTCCTTTTCATTGGCATCATAGCTTAAAACTTGTTTGTTTCCGCCGCCCCCCGTTGTATAACGTTTACCATCAGGTCCAAAACCGGTGCCACTTGCTTTTTTTGCATCCACTGGCAACGGTATTACTTTTCCATCCAGCGCCACTTTGTAGGTTTTTGAATTGGCCACATCCTGGAAAAAAACCTCGCCTTTTGCATTTACGGCCGCGCCTTCTGTAAATGTATAGCCCTCTCCCACCAGTTCCCATCCCGTGCCGGGCAACAGCAGATCACTGAGAAACTGGTTTTTGGATGATCCTGCAGCAACTGGCTTGGGCCAGTCTTTCCACAACCAGCGCATGGCATCCGGAAACAAAGCAGTGCCCTGGTTGCCATTGTGGCCTTCTTCTCCCCACACGTGGTTTACTTCATAGCCTGCAAATACCAGTGCCCTTTCCATCATTTCATTGGCTTTAAACCAGTCGCCGCCATAAATATTCAGGTCATTGGCGCCATCCTGTAAAAAAACACGTATGGGTTTTGGTTCGTACTTCCGGATGAGTGAAGGATACCGGTCGGCACCACGCAAACCCACATAGGTTCCAATGGTGCTGAATACGCGGGAAAACTGGTCAGGGTATTCCCAGGCTGCCGTAAATGCACATACAGCACCACTGCTGGAGCCCCCAATGGCCCGGTCGTTGCCATTTTTTGACAAACGAACAACGCGGCCATCGCTGGTTTTCTGCTTTTCCACTTCCGGCAATAATTCGTTGAGTAAAAATTTCGCATAGGCATTGCCGAGACCATCGTATTCAAAACTGCGGTTGTAACGGTCCTGCGCCTCCTTGCCGTTGGCCGCCAGCACTTTGCCCGGTGTTACAAAAACGCCAATGGTTACGGGTATTTCTTTGTTAAAAATCAGGTTGTCGAACACAGTAGGTGCTTTCCATTGTATGCCATCCTGGTTGATGTATACGCAGGCGGGTTTATCGGGTTTGTATTGGGCGGGAATGTAAACCCAGCAGTCGCGCGTGGTGCCCGGAAAGATACTGCTGTGATCAAATGTAAATTTTACCAGTTCTCCTTTGGGTACGCCCGCATGTTCAACACTGGCAGAGTCTACGGGATATTTAACGGCTGGCTGTTGCGCTACTAAGACAGTTGGCAGAAACACAGACAATAGTAAAATCAAATTTTTCATATCGCAATTTTTGGAATTTCTTTTAATGCAAAGAACACGGCGCATGCGCTGGCTCCTTTCTTCCCTGCGCTCAATACAACAACAGCGTCATTCCACCCCTTTCACCCGCATCTGCAAAGTGTAAACCGATTCCGACGCGGTGATAAACAAAGTCTTCCTGTCTTTTCCACCGAAACAAATATTGCCCACCCAGCCCGAAGGAACAGGCAGCTGCACAATTTTAATGCCTGCGGAGTTGAAGATGGTAACGCCCCTTCCGGTAAGGTACAGGTTTCCCTTTTCATCCAGTGTCATGCCGTCTGATCCCATGGGCGCAAACAATACACGGTTTACCAGTTTCCCATCGCTGCCGATTTCGTATTTGTAGGTTTTATTGTCGCGGATATCGGCTACATACAGGTATTTGCCATCGGGCGTTCCCACAATACCATTGGGTTGCAACAAAGTACTGTCGGCTATCACCGCCGCTTTTTGACCCTTCGCCAGGTAATAAACATCCTGTTTCTCCAGGTCGGGCTTTTTTCTTTGCCAGTAATCACGTTGGTAATAAGGATCTGTAAAATAGATGCCGCCTTTCTTATCCACCCACAAATCATTGGGGCCATTGAATTTATGTCCGTTGAAATCAGCCAGCAGCACCGTTACTTTTTTTCCGGCGCCAATGGATACCAATTGGTTGTTTTCATCGGCACAGGCCAGCAGGTTGCCCCTGCCATCAAAATACATACCGTTGGCGCGGCCCGTATTGTCCATAAAAAGCAGCAATTTTCCATTGGTATCATATTCCCAAATTTTATTGTTGGGCTGATCGGTAAAAAAGATATTCCCCTTTTTATCAACCGCCGGGCCTTCTGTAAAAATAAATTGTTTGGAGACCTGTACCAATGGGGCGCCGGGCTGCAACAGTTCAATGGAATCGGTTGACGGCTGTGCACAAATGCGCATCGCCATTAAAAACGCGGCAGCAAATAAGTAACCTGTTTTACTATTCATGTTTTATGCTTGATGGGTTGAATCATTTTTTTCTGCGCAAATTGTCTGCCGGCACTATAAAACGGCCAGTTCGTATTTCTTTCCCTTCTCTGTACTAAAGCTAATGGTGTATCCATGAGCGTCTGCAACTGCTTTGCCGGCAATGCCTTCAATCTTTACCGGTACCGCCGTCCGGATAACGCAGATACCACCTGCCATAGAAATTATCTGCGCATGTACAAGCCCGTTATTCTTCCAGTCCATTGCCACTTCAAAGTTCCCCCTTGCCTTCAAACCCTTTACGCTGCCTTCTTTCCAGGCATCGGGCAGGGATGGCAGAAGCGCCAGCTCGCCATTCTGGCTTTGCAGTAACATTTCGGCCATACCGGCTATGCCACCAAAATTGCCATCAATCTGAAAAGGCGGATGCGCATCAAACAGGTTGGCATAAGAACCGCCGCCATTGGCATAATTGGTACCGGTTTGCCCGGTCAGGTGCAGCAAACTTCTTATCATGGTATAGGCATGATTGCCATCCAGCAACCTTGCCCAGAAATTGATCTTCCATGCAAGGCTCCATCCGGTACCTGCATCGCCCCTCAGCTCCAGTGTTTTTTTTGCGGCTGCAGAAAATTCGGGTGTGGTAACAGGCGATATCTGGCGGCCCGGGTACAAGCCAAACAAATGCGATACATGGCGGTGGTGCGGGTCTGTATCTTCCCAGTCTTTGTACCATTCCTGCAGGTTACCTTTTTTTCCAATGTGCAGCGGAAAGAGTTTTTCTCTTTTGGCCAGTATCATATCGCGATAGCCTGCATCCTCACCCAGTTCTTTGGATGCTTCAATAATATTGGTAAACAAATCCCAGATAATTTCCATGTCCATCGTTGTGGCAATGGATACACTGCCTCTTTTCCCCTTGTCATCAATAAAAGTATTTTCAGGAGATACGGAAGGAGCGGTTACTAAAAATCCATCGTCATCCTGTACCAGCCAGTCCAGACAAAACTCCGCTGCGCCTTTCATCAGCGGGTAAGCAGTCTGCCGCAAAAAATCTTTGTCTTTTGTAAAGGCGTAATGCGTCCACAGGTGCTGCGAAAGCCAGGGCGAACCCATTGTCCAGTTGGCCCAGGTGGGATCGCCTTTGCCCAAATCACCCACCGGGTTGGAAAGCGCCCATATATCACTGTTATGATGCACTGCCCAGCCATGTGCACGGTAAAATTCGCGGGCCGTTACCGCACCGGTTACGGCGGCGCCTTTAATAAAATCCATTAAAGGCTGGTGCATCTCCGAAAGGTTTACCACTTCTGCCGGCCAGTAATTCATCTGCACATTGATATTGGTGGTGTAGTTTGAACTCCATGGCGGACGCAGTTCCTTGTTCCAGATACCCTGGAGGTTAGCGGGCGCAGCACCCGGTCGTGAACTTGAAATAAGCAGGTACCTGCCATATTGAAAATACAGGGTTTCAAAAGAAGGATCGTTTGTGCCTTCGGTATAATGCAGCAACCGCTCATTGGTGGGCAGCGCCGCATTTGCGTTGTCTGCCGGCGCGGCCAGTTTAAACACAAGGCGGTTAAAATACTTGTGGTAATCGGCGAGGTGGGCATTCAGCAATACCGGCCATTTCTTTGCGATGGCAGCATTTAAATATTGTGTTGCTATTTTATTTTCATCTTTCCCCTGGCTATCGGGGCATTTGTCGTAACCATTAAAACTGGTGGCGGCAGAAAGAAAAAGCAGCACTTCAGTGGCATTTTTTACCGTTAGCCCGCTGGTATCTGCCGTTACCGTGCCGCCGGTATTGACGGCTTTCAGCAGCATTTCAAAACGCATGCCCCGGCAACCGGCTGTATCATCCTGCAAAAGAGGGTTATCGCTTTTTACATAACTGGGCTCCAGGTGCGAAGGTGCTTTGCCTTTTACCAACAGCTCACTGTTACCAATAACCGATTTACGGAAGGGCAGCAATCCTTTAATACCAGCCGTAAAATTTAATTGCCCTGGTTTGCTGGCGGTAAAACGGATCACAATTACCTGGTCGGGTGCAGAACTGATGACCTGTCGCGTAAATTCTGTTCCTCCAATGGTAAACCTGGTGCTTGAAAGGGCGTCGGCAATATTCAAATCGCGGTAATATGCAGCAACCGGGCTGTCGGCAAAGGACTGCCGGATAAACAAGTCCCCCATGGGCAGAAATGATTCGGAATAATAGCCCTGCATTTTCCTGGTATACTCATATGCCTTTGCGTAGTCTTCTTCTTTCAGCAAAGCGTCTCGTACAATCTGCAGGTTTTCATAAGCGCCGGGGTTTACATGAGTGCGTACCGGGCCGCCCGTCCACAAACTGCCC
>Ga0075026_100000256_pt1 | contig 20677 bp, 21 predicted proteins | sample Str012_2_FD_71392 | JGI IMG/M metagenome (GOLD analysis project Ga0075026, IMG submission 71392) | Freshwater sediment microbial communities in response to fracking from Pennsylvania, USA - Straight Creek_MetaG_SC_2012 | ecosystem: Environmental > Aquatic > Freshwater > Creek > Sediment... | reverse complement strand
GGCGTTCACCCCTGACGGCAAGCACGCCTACGTGACCAACTACACGGACAGCACGGTGTCGGTGATCACCACAGCGACGGGTGCGGTGTCAGCGCCCATCGCCGTCGGCGAGGCTCCGGTCGCGGTGGCGATCACCCCTGACGGCAAGCACGCCTACGTCACCAACGAGGGGATAGGCGCCCACGGTGACACGGTGTCGGTGATCACGACGGCGACGGGTGCGGTGTCGCCCATCACCGTCGGCAAGAGTCCGGACGCGGTGGCGTTCACCCCTGACGGCAAGCACGCCTACGTCACCAACGGCGTGGACGGCACGGTGTCGGTGATCACCACGGCGACGGGTGCAGTGTCGGCGCCCATCACCGTCGGCAAGATTCCGTACGCGATAGCGATCTGCCCGGCGCGGAGCGCCCACCGACGCCGATGATGATCGTGCCCGCGGCAGTACCGGCCGCCCACGCTCGCGGCCCGGCAAGCACGGCGCTCAGGTAGCACCGAAGGGAGCGTCGTTGCCGGTCAGCGGCTCTTCGGTGGTCCCCTGGAAAGAGTAATGTTCGGTCGATGTACATCGGATTGGGTGTGTTTGCCATCCTCGCAATCGTGTGCGTGTTCGCAGGTGCTGCCGCGATGAAGCGGAACCGCGACTACGGGGACAGCGACGGCGATGGTGATGGCGAGATGGGCGAAGCCGAGTTTCGCAAATACGAGGGCTTCGACAAGTAGCCGCGCTCCGCGCGTCCGAGGGTTCGTGTGCCGGGAGATGCCAAGAATGTCTCAGCTCCTCCGAGTGCAGAACTTCTTCGTGTCGGCCGATAGCTTCGGCGCCGGCGAAGGGCAGAGCCTCGAGCAGCCCTTTGGGCACGCCGAGAACGCAAATCTCCCGGCCGACCTCGCCTCGTGGGCCTTCGCCACCGCGAGCTGGCCGAACCGCACCGATCCCGGCGGAACCCGAGGGCTCGACGACTACTTCACTCGCGACTTTGCGCGGAACATCGGTGCCGAGATCATGGGTCGCAACAAGTTCGGACCCGAGCGTGGCCCGTGGGAGAACCTCGACTGGGAAGGCTGGTGGGGAGACACCCCGCCCTTCCACACTCCCGTGTTCGTGCTCACCCACCATCACCGACCCAGCTTCACGCTGGCCGACACCACGTTCCACTTCCTCGATGCCTCACCTGCCGAGGCACTGCAGCAGGCCACCGCCGCCGCGGACGGCAAGGACGTACGGCTGGGGGCGGCGTCGCCACCATTCGGCAGTTTTTGGATGCCGACCTCGTCGACACCATGCATGTCGCCGTCGCGCCGGTCGAGATCGGCCGCGGTGAACGACTCTGGACCGCCCCCGACGACCTGCTCGACCGGTTCCACCTCGAGTCGGTGCCGAGCCCCAGCGGCGTGACCCACCTGCTGTTCTGGCGCCGGTAACCACCACTGACGATGAGCCAGGCTGAAGTCGGCCTCGGTGGTTCCGCGGGGAGAGCGAAGGTCAGGCCTTGGGCGGTCTGGTGATTTCCGTCAGCGCGGCCGCGAAGTCGTCGGGCTTGGGTTCGGAGTAGAACCGCTGCGCAATCGTGCCGTCGCGCCGGATGAAGAAGGTCTGCGGCACGGCACGGATCCCGTACGCCGCGCTCACCGCGTTGGCGGAGTCGTCGAGCATCGGCCAGGTTGCGTGTTGCGATCGGGCGAAGTCGCGCGCGTCGGACGCGATGTCCTTGTAGTCGACACCGAGCATGACGAAGGTGCCGGGGTGCGCGGTGAGCGCGTCGCGAAACCGCGGGAACTCGCGTCGACACGGATTGCACCACGACGCCCAGAAGTTGAGGACGACGGGCTTACCGCGGTAGTCGGCCAGGTTGACGGTCTTGCCGTCGAGCGTTGTGATCGTGAATGCGGGCGCCGGGTCGCCGACTCTTGGCCCACCGTTGCGCACGGCGGCGGGAACGACGGTTCCCGTCGACGAGTCGTCGTGGCTGCGCGCGACCGCGACCCACGTGATCACACCCACGACGACGACCACGGCCACCGCGACGGCGGCCAGCACCCAGCGAGCGCGCCGCGGGGGCGGGGCGTCAGACGGAGCGGAGGAGGGTGTCGACGGCAACAGCAGCGAAGAGGAGCGCGAGGTAGGTGTTCGAGTAGGTGAACAACCGTATGGCCTGCGCGGGCGTGGTGTCGCGCGCCAACCGGATCGCCTGCGTGATGAACAACGCGCCGAGCACGGCCGCGGTCACGAGGTAGAGCACGCCGACGTTGTCGGTCGTCAACGGCAGGGTGAACGTGATCGCCACGACCACGAACGAGTACACGACGATCTGGCGCACGGCGGCGGGGATGCCCTTGGCCACCGGCAGCATTGGGATCCCGGCGGCCTGGTAGTCGTCGAAGTAGCGCAAGGAGAGTGCCCAGAAGTGCGGTGGCGTCCAGAAGAACACGATGGCGAAGAGAATCCACGCCGGCGCGGCAAGGTCGCCGGTGACCGCGGCCCAGCCGACCAGCGCAGGCACCGCGCCCGCCGCGCCGCCGATCACGATGTTCTGCGGGCTGCGGGGCTTGAGCCAGATGGTGTACACGAACACGTAGAACAACATCGCGCTCACTGCGAGCACCGCGGAGAGCAGGTTGACCGTCGTCCACAGCAAGACGAACGCGGCGGCTTCGAGCACCAGGCCGAACACGAGCGCGCCTCGGGGTTTCACGTCGCCGTGGGGGAGGGGGCGGTGCGCGGTGCGGCGCATCATCTGGTCGCGGTCGCGCTCGATCCAGCAGTTGATGGTGTTGGCGCCACCCGCCGCGAGCGCACCGCCGACGAGGACTTCGACGATGAGCCGGAAGGGCGGCATCTCGCCGGCGGCGAGGATCATCGCCGGCAGTGTCGTCACCAGGAGCAGCTCGATGACGCGCGGTTTGGTGAGGTGGAAGTAGGCGAGCGCGGTGGTGCCGGCCCGGCGGGTGCGGCCCACGGCCGCCGGTGACTGCGACGGCGTCTGGGTCATGCGGGGCGCAGTGCGCCCGGCCACCTCGGAAGACTCGGCCACTCGGGCGAATCTAGCCGCAGCCGCGTGAGGCCCACGAAGCCGAACGGTAACCTCCCGGTCATGGCCTCCCGCGCCACTGCGCGCAGTGACGACCCCAAGCAGTCGATCCGGATGACGGCCGACCGGCTTCTCGTGTTGCCGTCCGACGATGCCGGCGACCGCAAGAGTCGGGGCGGGATCCTCATCCCGGCCACGGCCAACCTCAACCGCCGGCTGACCTGGGCCGAGGTCGTGGCCGTCGGTCCGACCGTCCGCAATCTGGAAGACGGCGACCGCGTGCTCTTCGCGCCCGACGCCGGCTTCGAGGTGGAGATCCGCGGCGAGGAATACCTCATCCTGCGCGAGCGCGACATCCACGCGGTGGCCTCGGCGCGAGAAGACGGCCAGACCGGTCTGTACCTGTAGCCCGGTACCTGTAACGCTGGCTACCCGCGCTTCTTGCCCAGCGTGACCGGCACTGACGCCGGGTGCGCGACCGGGGGGAACGCGTGCGAGGCGCGCCGGCCGTCGAGGTACACCACCACCTGCTTGTAGAGCTTCTTGCCCAGCATCTTGCGCAGTTCCTCGGCCATCGACTCGTAGACGGGCGTCGCGCCGGTGAACGCTTCGGGAGCTTCGGTGCACCACCAGGCGAAGTCCTCGCCGCCCTCACCCCAACCCTCGCGGCCGAACTCGGTGAGCCGCGACACGACGGTGCCGTCGTCTTGCTCGTCGTCGATGCGCCGCAACGGCAGCTGCCAGCAGACCTCGGGCTTGAAATCGCTGAAGTGGCGGCCCACGTTGAGCGCGTGCAGGTGGAGTGCGCAGCCGGCACCCGCGGCAAAGCCGGGACGGTTGAGGAAGATGCACGCGTCCTTGACGGTGACGGTCTTCCACTCTGGCTTGCCATCGCCTTCGTCGTCGTAGTCCTCCGGATTCACCTTCTCGTAGATCCCTCGCTTGCGCCCGCGCTTGGCGAACTGCCACTCGTCGTCGGTCAGCTGCTTGGCCGCCTTGACGACGTGCTCGCGGTCGGCCTTGTCGGAGAAGTGGGCGCCGTGGGTGCAACAGCCATGGCCGAGCTCGGGAGTGGGTTCGGTCCAGATGCCCTGGCAGCCGGCGCCGAAGATGCACTGCCAGTTCGACAGGAGGAACGTCACGTCGATCTGCCACGTGCGGCCGTCGTCGGCGGGATCGGTGAAGCTGACCCACTCGCGCGCCGGGCCTCGATGGGTGCCGTTGCTTTTGCTCATGCAGGCGCGAGCGTAGCGACCACGCGTGCGCGCGTCGGGCTTCGCGTCGACGATTTCGTCCTAGTCTCGGTTCATCGACGACACGCGCGCGCTCCTCGCCGACCTGCAGTCGGTCCTCGGCGTCGATGGTGCGCGTGCCGAACCGCTCGAGTTGGCGCTGTACGCGCGAGACGCGGGTGTCGCCCACGGACGGGCCGGGGTGGTGTGCTTCCCGCGCACGGGCGCCGAGGTGGTGCACGCGGTGCGGGCGGCCGTTCGCCACGACCGAGCGTTCGTGGCCCGGGGAAGCGGCACCGGCCTGGCGGGCGGCGCCACGCCGGTCGACGAGCCGCTCGTCATCGTGACCACGCGTCTCAACCGCGTGCTCGAGGTCTCGGTCGACGAGCGGTACGCGTGGGTCGAGCCCGGCGTGCTCAACCTCGATCTCACCCGGGAGGTCGCCCATCTCGGTCTGCACTACGCGCCCGACCCGTCGTCGCAGCAGGCGTGCACCATCGGCGGCAACGTGGCCACCAACGCCGGGGGACCGCACTGCCTGTCGTCGGGTGTCACCGCCACCCACGTGCTCGCGGTGGAGGTCGTGTTCGGCGACGGTTCGGTCGCGATGCTCGGCGGCCTCGAACCCGACGCGCCCGGCTACGACCTCCGCGGGTGCTTCGTGGGCTCGGAGGGCACGATGGGGATCGCCACCCGCATCGCGGTGCGCCTCACCCCCGACCCGCCCGTCGTGCGCACTTTGCTCCTCGACTTCACGACGATCGAAGACGCGGGCGCGACCGTCAGTGGCATCATCGCCGCGGGAATCGTGCCCGCCGCGCTCGAGATGATGGATGCCGAGATCACCAAGGCGGTGGAGGACTACGTGGGCGCCGGCTATCCGCGCGACGCCGCTGCGGTGCTCCTGATCGAGGTCGACGGGTTGGCCGACGGCGTGGCACACCAGGTCGCTGCGATCACCCGAGTCGGTCACGAGCACGGAGCGCGCACCGTGCGGGTCGCGGCCGACGAAGCCGAGCGCGCGCTGCTCTGGAAGGGCCGCAAGTCGGCGTTCGGTGCCATCGCCCGCATCGCGCCCGACTACTACTTGCACGATGCGGTGGTCCCGCGTACGAAACTGGTCGAGGTGCTCCGGCAGGTGTACGCGATTGCGCACGAGCAGCAGCTCACGATGATGAACGTGTTCCACGCCGGCGACGGCAACCTGCACCCGTTGATCGTGTTCGACGCGCGGGAACCCGGCGTGTGGGAGCGCGTGCACCGCGCCGGCGACGAGATCCTCGCCGCGTGCGTTGCCGCGGGTGGTGTGTTGTCGGGCGAGCACGGCATCGGGCTCGAGAAGCGCGAGGCCATGCCGCTCGTGTTCAGCCCCGACGACCTCGACGCGCAGGCGCGTCTGCGCGACGCGTTCGACCCGTCGGGTCGCGCCAATCCCCAGAAGGTGTTGCCGCGCGGGAGTCGCTGCGGCGAGCTCCAGCGGGTTCCCGAAGGCGCGTGGATCTGATGCCCGCGCTCGCCGAACTCGATGAGCTGTGCGACACCGTCGCTCGCGCTCGAGCGGTGGCGCCGATCGGTGGGCGCACGCACTGGGAGGTCGGCGGACCGCCGCCCACGGGCGACGACGTGGTGCTCGTGCGCGCGCCGTCAGGTGTCGTCACCTACGACCCCGCCGACCTCACCGTCACGGTCGGCGCGGGAACGCGTTGCGGCGAGCTGGCCGCGCTCCTCGCCGTCGACGGTCAGGAATGCGCGCTCGACCCGCGCGACCCTGACGCCACCGTCGGCGGCTTGCTCGCAACCGGTCTCTCCGGGCGTCGCCGTCTGCGTCACGGACCACTGCGCGACCGAGTGCTCGAGGTTCGGTTCGTCAACGCCGACGGTCGGGTCGTGAAGGGTGGCGGGCCCACGGTGAAGAACGTGACCGGCTTCGACCTGCCGCGCCTGCTCGTCGGGTCGTTGGGCACGATCGGCGTGATGGTGCAGGTGACCGTGCGGTGCGAGCCCCTGCCCGCGGTGGCGGAATGGTTCGCCACCGACGCCGATCCGTTCGCGGTGCGCGCCGCGCTGTACCGCCCGTCGTGCATCGCGTGGGACGGCACGCGCACGCGCGTGCTGCTGGAAGGCGTGCGCGCCGATGTCGAGGCCGAGCGAGCCGCGATCCCGGGAGCATGTACGACAGCTGCCGCACCGACCGGGCCCGACGGTGCTCATCGCGGGCGGATCTCGGTCCGCCCGTCGGCGCTGGCGGCTCTCGGCGATGCTCTCGACCGCGCCGGTGTGCGTTGGTCGGCCGAAGTGGGCGTGGGCACGGTGCACGTCGCGGGCGACGACGAGGTTGCGCTCGCGGGCGCGCGCGCCGCGGCCGTCGACCGCGGCGGATGGCTCCTGCGCGAAGCCGGTGCACCTGCGCTCGACGGCTTCGGGCGCGACCTCCCAAGCCCGCGCCTCTCGGCCCGAGTGCGCGCCGCGTTCGATCCGGCGGGGAAGTTCTCTCCCGGTCGCCTCCCGACGGAGGCAGTCGATGGCTGACCCGGGCCACCCGATGCCGGTGCGAGGGGTACGCGCGGGCCTGCTCCCCGTCGACGAAGACGAGCTCGTCGCCTGCGTCGGGTGCGGCCTGTGCTTGCCGCATTGCCCCACCTACCGGGTCAGCGGGCTCGAGCAACTGTCGCCCCGGGGTCGGATCGCGGCAATGCGCGCGGTCGAGTTCGACGGCGCGGCCTTCGACGACGCGTTCCGCACCACGATGGAGACCTGCGTGCAATGCCGCGGGTGCGAGGCGGCCTGCCCGTCGACCGTGCCCTTCGGTCACCTCATTGAAGGGGCGAACGAGGCCCTCGCGGCCCGGCCCGCGTCGGCCCGCCAGGGCCCTGCGCGCGCGTCGCGCCGGTGGGCGGAAGCGATCGCCTTCGTGGTGGTGCTGCCGCGCCACCGAGTGCTGCTCGCCGCCACCTGGCTGCTGCTGGTCGCGCAACGGGTGCGCCTCGTACCCCGGCGGTTCGGGCTGCCCCGGCTCTCGGCCCGCTCGTTGCGCACCCCGTTGACCGTCGACGCCGCAGGCCCCGTCACCGATGCGTACCTGTTCCCCGGTTGCGTCATGGACGCGTGGCAGCGCGACGTCCATCGCGCCGCGATCCGGGTGATGCAGGCGACCGGTGCCCGGGTGGCGCTCCCGCGCCCGGGCGGCGACTGCTGCGGGGCGCTGCACACGCACGCCGGCCGCGTCGCCGGCGCCCGCAAGCTGGCGCGGCGCGTCATCGCGTCGATGCCCGGCGACGCGCCGGTGGTGGTCGACAGCGCCGGGTGCGGCGCGGCGATGAAGGACTACGGCCGTCTTCTCGACACCCCGGCTTCTCACGCGTTCGCGGCGCGCGTCCGCGACTTCTCGGAGTGGCTCGCCGAGCAACCACCCGCGCCCGTGCACGACACCCGCACGACGGTGGTCGTGCAGGATCCGTGCCACCTTCGTCACGTACAACGTTCGCAGGGCGCGGTGCGCGCGGTCCTCGCACCCGCGTACCGGCTCCGCGAGACGACCGACGACGGACTCTGCTGCGGGGCGGGCGGCGCGTATGCGGTGCGCGAGCCCGAACTCGCGGGACAGATCCGCGCCCGCAAGGTTGCCGCGATCCGGGCCGCGGCGCGTGACGAAGACGGCCCGTTGGTCGTCGTTTCGGCCAACCCCGGATGCGCGATGCACCTGGGCGCAGCCGGACTCACCGTTCGTCATCCGGCCGAATTGCTGGCGCAAGCCCTGACCGATCCGGAGCACACCCATGCGTGACGCCGAAGTTCTCGTCGAACGTCTGCGGTCGATCGAAGCCGACCTGCGTGATCTCGCCTACGACCGCCTGCGGGCGGCGGCGGAAGACGGAGACGCCGATGCGTTGGCCGACGAGAAGAAGGTGTTGCAGGCCCGACGCGCCATCGAGCGCGCCATCGTCGCGTTGGGTGGATCGGCCGAGTACGACTGATCCAGCGTCAGTGCCCCACCATCGCCGCCATGCGCTTGGCCATCTCTTCTTCCGACACGTCCTCGACGTGGCTGGCCACGTTCCACCGGTGTCCGAACGGGTCCTCGAACTGTCCGGTCCGATCGCCGTAGAACTGGTTCTCGACCGGCCGGATCTCGGTGGAACCACCGGCGATCGCCTTGGCGAACACCGCATCGGCGTCGGCGACGTAGACATGGATGGTGACCGGCGTGCCGCCCACCGACTTCGGTGAGCGGAACCCCATGTCGGGGAACTCGTCGGCCAGCATCACCATGCCGTCGCCGATCGCGAGCTCGGCGTGGCCGATGTTGTCGGGGGAGTCGCCGGGCATGCGCATGCGCTCGACCGCGCCGAACACCTCGACGTAGAAATCGATCGCCGCGGCTGCGCCTTGACAGCACAGGTAGGGCGTGACGCGCGGGTAGTCGGCAGGGATGGGATCGATGTCAGGCATGAACAACCTCCTGGGTGGCGTGGATCATCAGACAGTGGCCCGACTGTTGAGCCGGTCGATCAACATGCGTAGACGCGCCCAGCCGTGGCGGTCAAAGCGCAATGCGATCCGGGCGAGGTCGACGTGGTCGTCGTCGGCGATCTCCTCCGCGGTGGGCCCGATGGCCTCCAGCTCGCCCCGCGTGATGATGTCGGCGAAGTCGCGGTTGAGGACGGCGAGCTCGTCGGCCGACGGCGCGTGCCGCAGCCGCATCACGAGGCGCCCCTTCACGAATCGTTGCGAGTGGTAGTTCGCGTAGAAACTGAGGATCTCGTCGACCGCGGTGTCGATGCTGTCGGTCACGCAGAAGAGATGGTGATCGTTGCCCGAGACGTAGCCCGGCACTTCGAGCTCGCGTTCGACGAACGCACCCCATTGCTCCCAGTACGTTCCGCCCGGGACGTCGAGCATGATCACCGGCGCGGGCTGCGCCTTGCCCGTCTGCAACAAGGTGAGCAGCTCGAACGCCTCGTCAAGGGTGCCATAGCCGCCGGGAAGCAGCACGAACGCGTCGGATTCCTTGATGAACTCGAGCTTGCGGGTGAAGAAGTAGCGGAAGTTGATGAGCTTGGGGTCGTCGGCAATGAACTGGCTCGTCGTGGTCTCGAACGGCAGCTCGATGCTCACGCCGAATGCGTTGTCGGCGCCCGCGCCCTCGATGCCCGCCTCCATGATCCCCGGTCCCGCACCGGTGACGACCATCCAGTCGAGCGCGGCCATCGCCGCGGCGAGCTCGCGCGTCTGCACGTAGAGCGGATCCTCGGGCTGGGTGCGCGCCGAGCCGAAGATCGCGACCTTGCGGGCGGCGCGATACGGGGCGAACACGCTGAACGCGTGGCGCATCTCTTTCAGCGCGGCGTTGGCGATCTTGAGATCACCGCGATCGGCGCGGTCGTGCGCCAGACGCAAGCTGGCGGCAACGAGCTCGAAGATGAGATCGGCGTCGTTCGGATCAGCCACCCGCTCGACGAGCGCGGCGATGTCGTCGTCGAGGGCGGCGTCGCCGGTGCGGTAGCGGGGAAGCTTCATCGCCCGTCGAGCACGGGCGCGGCGAGAGCGGCCAGCGACACCGAGGGGCGCGCCCCCAGGTGGCTGATCACTTCGGCCGCCGCGAGGGTGCCGAGGCGGGCCGCGGTGCCGAGGTCGTACCCGTGGGTGAAGCCGTACAGGAACCCGGCCGCGAACTGGTCGCCCGCGCCCGTCGTGTCGACCACCGACGCCACCGGGTGCGCATCGACGACGTGCACTTCGTCGCGCGCCACGATCACCGCTCCGTGTTCGCTACGGGTGAGCGCAGCGACCTCGCAGTGGTGCTGCACCTGTTGCAGCGCGTCGTCGAAGTCGTCGACTTCGTAGAGCGAGGTGATCTCGGCCTCGTTGGCGAAGAGGATGTCGACCTCGGTTTCGACCAGCTCCCGGAATTCCTTGCGGTGCCGATCAACACAGAACGAGTCGGACAACGTGAACGCGACGCGGTTGCCGCCTTCATGGGCGGCGCGGGCGGCCAAGCGGTACGCGGCTTTGGCCTCGGGCTCGTCCCACAGGTAACCCTCGAGGTAGAGCACTTGCGCGCGTACCACCAGGTCGCGGTCGATGTCGGCCGGGCCGAGCTGCGCCGATGCGCCGAGGTACGTGTTCATGGTGCGTTGCGCGTCGGGCGTGACGATGATCAGGCAGCGGCCGCTCGGCTCGCCGCCCGCAACCGCCTTCGCCCGGAAGTCGACGCCGGCGGCGCGGATGTCGTGACCGAACACCGTGCCGAGCTCGTCGTCGGCCACCCGACCGACGAACGCGGCCGAACCGCCCAACGAAGTGATCCCGACGAGGGTGTTGGCCGCGGAACCACCGGAGATCTCGACTGCGGGCCCCATCGCCGCGTACAACGACTCCGCCCGCTCGGTGTCGATGAGGGTCATCGCACCCGCGGTGAGCTCCTGGACATCGAGGAACTCGTAGGTCTCGTGGCTCAGCACGTCGACGAGCGCGTTGCCGATGGCGACGACGTCGAGCCCCGCTCCGTTCATCGGGCGGACCTCATGGCGCGGTGGAGCTACGCACCCCACCGAGCGTCACCGGGACCGCGCTCATCTCGGCGGCGATGCGGTCCGCTTCTACCATCTCCGGTGGCGGGCGCAGCCGGCGGCCCTCGGTGTGAATGCGGCCGTAGAGCGTGGTGCGCTGTTCGAGCGGACGGCCGAGCGGTGCCACGATCGCCTGGAGCTCCGACTCGTCGAGCTCCTGGCCGTGACTGGCACCCGCGGCGCGCGAGATGTTCTCGTCCATCAACGTGCCGCCGAGATCGTTGCAACCGGCGAGCAGCGCTTGGCGCGCGCCCCTGATGCCGGTCTTCACCCACGACACCTGCACGTTGTCGATCCACCCCCGGTAGGCGATCCGACCGACCGCGTGCATGAGGAGCACCTCGCGCATGGTCGGGCCCTTGCGGGCCTTCTTCTGGAGGAAGATCGGCGTGGCCATGTGCACGAAAGGCAACGGCACGAACTCGGTGAAGCCGCCCGTCTCCTGCTGGACCGCACGGGTGCGCACCAGGTGGCGGGCGACGTGCTCGGGGCGCTCGACGTGGCCGAACATGATGGTGACGTTCGAACGCAGGCCGACCGAGTGCGCGGTGCGGTGCGCGTCGAGCCACTCCTCGGTGTCGATCTTGTCGGGACAGATGACGGCACGCACTTCGTCGTCGAGGATCTCGGCCGCGGTGCCGGGCAGGGTGGCGAGGCCGGCTTCCTTCGCGAGCACGAGGTAGTCGCGCAGCGGCATGCTCAGCCGGCGGGCACCCTCGGTGACCTCGAGCGCGGTGAACCCGTGGACGTGGATCTGCGGGGCGACTTCCTTCACTGCACGCGCCACCGCCAGGTAGTAGTTGCCGTCGAAGTCGGGGTGGATCCCACCCTGCAGGCACACCTCGGTGGCGCCGCAGTCGACAGCTTCGAGCACCCGCCGTTGGATCTCTTCGTGGTCGAGCAAGTAGGGCGTACCGCGCAGGTTGAGCGACAGCGGACCCTTCGAGAACGCGCAGAACTTGCACTTGAACGTGCAGACGTTCGTGTAGTTGATGTTGCGGTTGCGGACGAACGTGACCGCGTCGCCGACGGTCTCGGCGCGCAGCTGGTCGGCGACCGCGGCCACTTCGAGCACGTCGGGTCCGCGCGCCCGCAACAGCGTGACGATCTCGTCGACGTCGACGGTCTCGCCCGCGAGCACACCGTCGAGCACCTCGCCGACCGGAGTGCGGGCGCGGGCCGTCCACCCGGGAGGCAGCGCTGCTGGGAGCAGTGCGGGTGGGGCGATCTCTCCTCCCGCGGCCCAGGCGTCGTCGCGTGCCAGGCCTTCGAGATCAGAGGCGCACCGCACTGCGAAGCGCACGTCGTCGTGCAACCAGCGGTCGCCGTCGCGCACGTACTCCGGGTAGACGGTGAGCCGGGGCGCCAGCGTCTTGCCCGCCGCTTCGGTGGCGGCGCGGAGTGACTCGAGCGCGGGCCACGGGCGTTCGGGGTTGACGTGATCGGGAGTGACGGGGGAGACGCCACCCCAGTCGTCGATCCCGGCCCCGACCAGTGCGGCGAGGTCGGCGGGGTCGGACAGGTTGGGCGGCGCCTGCAGGTGGATCGACGGGTCGAGCACGAGGCGGGCGGCGGCGATGGTCCAGAGGAACTCGTCGGTGTCGCACGCGGGCGCGCGCCACATCGCGGTGCCGGCCTTGGGCAGGAAGTTCTGGACGATCACCTCTTGCACGTGGCCGTGGCGGACGTGGGCGTCGTTGATCGCGATCAATGCGTCGAGCCGCTCGGTGCGCGTCTCGCCGATACCGACGAGGATGCCGGTGGTGAACGGGATGTGCGCGCGGCCCGCGGCCTCCAGGGTGGCCAGGCGCCGTGCGGGGGTTTTGTCGGGCGCGCCCGCGTGAGGTCCGCCCGGTTCCCCGAGGCGCGCCGCCAGCGTCTCGATCATCATCCCCTGCGACGGCGACACCGCGCGCAGGCGCACTAGCTCGGCTTCGGTGAGCGCGCCGGCGTTGGCGTGGGGGAGCAGGCCGGTCTCGCCGAGCACGGCGGCGGCGGCGGCGACGAGGTAGTCGACCGTGGAGGCGTAGCCGCGTGCGGCGAGCCAGGCGGCGGCGTCGGGGTAGCGCGCTTCGGGGGCCTCGCCCAGCGTGAAGAGGGCCTCGTGGCAACCGAGGTCGGCGCCGCGGCGGGCGATCGCCACCACCTCGTCGACCTCGAGGTACGGAGCCACGAGGTGCGCGGGGGGCTTGGCAAACGTGCAGTAGCCGCACTTGTCGCGACACAGCATCGTCAACGGGATGAACACCTTGGGGGAGAAGGTGATGCGAGCGCCGAAGGCGGCGTCTCGGCGCGCCGCGGCGCGGGCCATGAGCTCGGCGATCGGCGTGTCGAGCATCACTTCGAGATCGACGATCGCAGTCATGTGCGGAGGCTACCCGCGGTCAGAACTGGAGCGGTCGGGTGAGGTGCTCGATGTCACCCTGCTCGCCGGCGCGCGCGGCCCAGCCACCCTCGAACGCCGCGTCGGTGATCTCGCGGCGATGGGTGATCAACCAACGCCCGTCGAAGGGCGCGAACTCGTCGAGGTACCGACCCCAGTGGTCGAGACCGTGGACGGTGAGGAAGAGGTAGTACGAGCGGGCCTGGGCGTGGGTCTCGCTCAGCACGTCGATCTGGGTGGTCGCGGTGAAGTGGCGGATGAAGGCGGGCCGGCCGCGCGCGACCCACCGCTCGGTGGGCGTGAACTCGCGGTCGACGGCCGGCGCGGCTGGTGCCGGGCGGCCGCGCGTCGCGACTCCTGACATGAAGTCGTGGATCGCGGCGCGGCCCTGGTAGCGGGCGCCCCCGGTTTCCATGATCCCGTCGGGCGCGAAGACGCCGACCATGTCGTCGATGCGGCCGCTGTCGCCGTTGGCGTTGTAACGAGCGATGCAGTCGCGGATGTTCTCACGGGCGATCAGTTCCCAGACTTCCATCAGTGCTCCTCAACGTTGGTCAACCGTTGGCCGCGGCGTCGACGAGCCAGAGCACTCGCTCGGCAGTGACGCGCGCGGCCGGGAGATCATCGCCGGCCCGCACGCGTGCGAACGCGTCGCGCTTCTCGGTGCCGGCGACGGTGAACACAGCGAGGCGCGACCGGGCCAACGCCGCGAACGTGAAGGTGAGCCGAGGATGCGGGTGCAGCTCGTCGGCGTTGGTCACCACGAGCCGGTCGTGCACCGCCAGCGCGGCCGAACCCGGAAAGAGCGACGCGGTGTGACCGTCGGGCCCGAGGCCGAGGTGCACGAGGTCGATGGGCAGGGCGGCGGCGATGGCGGCGTCGTACGCGTCGGCGGCGTCGTCGATGGTTGGTCCCGCGCCTCTGAGGGAGTGCACCGCGCGCGGTCGGACGTGATCGAGTAGCACCGTGCGCGCCATGCCCTCGTTCGACTCGGGGTCGGTGACGGGAACCCAACGCTCGTCGCCGAAGTACACGTCGACCGCATCCCACGGGAATGGCGTGCTAGCCAATGCCTGGTACGCGGTGCGGGCCGTGCCACCGCCCGACAGCGCGATCGACGACGGTGCGGTGTCGACGACCAGCGCGGCGAACGCGACAGCGACGTCGTCGACGATGCGGACCTCTCCGTGCACCGCGTCATGATACGGACATGGAGCGCGAGACGGTACAGGTGTACGAGCAGCGCGCCGCCGAGTGGCGAGCTCGCCGGCGACCCCGCTTCCTCGACCATGCGCGGGCACTCGCGGCGGCCACACCGCCGGGCGGTTGCTGCGCCGACCTCGGCTGCGGTCCGGGATTCCATCTCGAGGCGTTGCCGCGCCCGGTGGTCGCGCTCGACGCCGCCAATGCCATGGTGCACCTGGCCCGGGAGGCGACGCCCGACGCGTGGGGCGTGCAGGCCGACCTCGAGGCGCTCCCTCTGCGCCGCGGCGCGCTCATGTCGGCGTGGGCGCGTGCGAGCTACCTGCACGTGCCGAACGTACGGCTCCCGCTGGCCCTGGCCGAGCTGCACCGGGCACTCGCGCCGGGCGCGCCCGCGCATCTCGTGGTGCGCGCCGGCACCGAGAGCGGATTCGTCGCCGACGACGACTTTCCCGGCCGGTGGTTTTCGGCGTGGGAGCCCGATGCCTTCGTCGACGTGCTCGTCGGGGCGGGCTTCACCGTCGAGGAGTGCGCGGTCGACACCGACGACCCGTTCTGGCTCGGGGCTCGGGTCACTCGGGCGCGTACGTTGCCCGACACGGTGGGACCGGGCATGCGGCTCCTCGTGTGCGGGCTCAACCCGTCGGTCTACTCAGCCGACGTCGGCGTCGGCTTCGCGCGGCCGGGGAACCGGTTCTGGCCCGCCGCGCTCGCGGCCGGTCTCGTCACCGAGGATCGCGATCCCCGCGCCGCGCTCGTGCTCCACGGCATCGGCATGACCGATCTCGTGAAGCGGGCGACGGCCCGCGCCGACGAGCTCACCACCGACGAATACCGCGCCGGGCTCGCGCGCATCGAGCGGCTCGTGCGCTGGTTGCAGCCCGGTGCGGTCTGCTTCGTCGGCCTCGCCGGGTGGCGAGCGGCCGTCGACCGCAAGGCGCGCGCGGGCGTGCAGCCGGTCACCTGCGCCGGACGGCCGGTCTACGTGATGCCGAGCACGAGCGGACTCAATGCCCGCACCTCCCCGGCGGAACTCACCGACCACCTCCGCGCCGCCACGGCGGCGGCCCCCAAGGATTTTGGCGTCGCTGAAACATCAAGTTTGATGGTCGATTGACGCCAAAATCCCCCGAGGGGACTAGCTGGTGATCTCGGCGCGGCGTTTCTCGATGGTGCCGAAGGCGTCGGTGAACGACGCCGCGAACGAGTCGACGCCCTCGCGTTCGAGGACGTCGGTCACGTCGGTGAAGTCGATCCCGGCGTCGGCGAGGTCGGCCATCACCTGATGGGCTGCATCGACCGCCTCGGTCACCGTGTCGGCCCGCTGGTTGCCCTCGCCCCGCTGGAGCGACTCGATCGACGCGGGCGCCAGCGTGTTGACGGTGTCGGGCCCGATCAGCTCGTCGACGTAGAGGGTCGACGAGTAGGCCGGGTTCTTGGTCGACGTCGACGCCCACAAGGGACGTTGGAGCCGGGCGCCCTTCGCCGCGAGGGCATCCCACCGGGGGCCGGAGAAGCGCTGGCGGAACAACTCGTAGGCGAGTTTGGCGTTGGCCACCGCGGCCTTCCCGCGCAGGGGACTGCCTTCGGCGAGCCGCCGGTCGGTTTCGGTGTCGACCCGGCTGACGAAGAACGACGCCACCGACGCCACCGTCGACGGATCACCCCCCGCGGCCACGAACCGCTCGAGGCCGGTGAGGTAGGCCTCGATCACCTTGGCGTGCCGCTCGAGCGAGAAGATCAGCGTGACGTTGACGGTGATCCCCGACGCGATCGTCTCCTCGATGGCGGGGATGCCCTCGAGCGTCGCGGGGATCTTGATCATCACGTTGGGTCGGTCGACGCGAGCGTGCAGCGAACTCGCCGCCGCGATCGTGCCCGCGGTGTCGTGCGCGAGCGTGGGCGCGACCTCCACCGACACGAACCCGTCGCCGCCCTGGTGGGTCTCGAACACCGGTCGCAACACATCGGTGGCGGCGACGATGTCGTCGAGCACGACGTTCCAGTAGGTGTCCTCGATCGACAGGCCTTGTTTTGCGCACTGCGCGAGCTGTTCGTCGTAGCCCTCACCGGCACCGATGGCCTTGTCGAGGATGGTCGGGTTCGACGTGACGCCGCGGATGCCGTCGACCTCGACCAAGTGGGCCAGCCCGCCGCCGGTGAGCAGCGGCCGGGCGAGGTTGTCGTACCAGGGGCTCTGTCCGAGGTCGTTGAGATGGGCGATGGCGCTCGACGGCGGGTTCATGCGAAGTCTCCGTTCTCCAGCAACGCGCGGGCGCGCGTGGCGACGTTCTCGGGCGTGAAGCCGAACTCCGCGAGCACCTTCGAACCCGGAGCCGACGAGCCGAAGTGGTCGATGCCGACGACGTCGTCGGCATAGCGCTCCCACCCGAACGTGGCCGCCGCTTCGACCGCGAGGGTCGGTACGTCGGACGGCAACACCTGCTCGCGGTAGTCGTCGGATTGCGCAGCGAAGAGGTCCCACGACGGCATCGACACCACCCGCACCGACCAGCCGTCGAGCAGCTCGAGCGCGTCGACACACACCGACACCTCGGAACCGGTACCGATGAGCACGAGGTCGAGGCCGTCGCCCTCCTCGTCGACCAGTGTGTACGCGCCCCGGGGCACACCGTCGGCGGCGCGCTCGGCGCTGCCCACCAGCACCGGGACCGGTTGGCGGGTCAGGATGAGGGCGGTGGGGCCGGTGCCGTCGACGTGGACCCGCCACGCCTGGCTCACCTCGTTGGCATCGGCCGGACGAATCAGACGCAAGCCTGGCATCGCCCGCAGCGATGCCAGGTGTTCGACGGGCTGGTGGGTGGGGCCGTCTTCGCCGAGGCCGACCGAGTCGTGCGTCCACACGAACGCGGTCTTGTACCCCGAGAGCGCGGCGAGGCGCACCGCACCCCGCATGTAGTCGCTGAACACGAAGAACGTGCCGCCCGCGGGGAGAAGCGAGCTGACGGCCATGCCGTTCATCAGTGAGCCCATGCCGTGTTCGCGGATGCCGTAGTGGATCTGACGGCCGCCGAAGCGATGCACGTCGACGGCCGTCGCGCCCGCGAGCTCCATGCCGGTGTTCTCGGTGAGGTCGGCGCCGCCGCACACGAGCCCGGGTACGACGTCGATGATCGCGTTGACGATCGCGGTGCACGCCTTGCGGGTGGCCACGGATTCTCCCGCGGTCCACGACGGCAGCGCGCCTTCCCAGCCGGGCAGGCCGCGTTGCTCGTGACACGCGTCGATCTGGTCGGCCATCGCAGGTTCGCCGGCGCGGTACTCGCTCCGCCGGTGCTCCCACGCTTCCCGCTCAGACCGGCCGCGCGCGCCGGCGGCGCGGTAATACTCGAGCACGTCGTCGGGCACGAAGAAGTCCTCGGCCGGGAGCCCGAGGATGTCCTTCACCGCCGCGACCTCGTCAGCTCCGAGCGGGCTGCCGTGCGCTTGGGGCGTGTCGGTGAACTTCGGTGACGGGTAGCCGATGTGGCTGCGCAACACGACGAGCGTCGGCCGCGCGGTCTCGGCCATGCCGGCGCGGATGCCGGCTTCGAGCGCATCGAGGTCGTTGGCGACCTCGCCCAGCTGCACGATGTGCCAGCCGTAGCTTTCGAACCGCTTCGGCACGTCGTCGCTGTAGGCGAGCTCGGTCGGGCCGTCGATGGTGATGTGGTTGTCGTCGTACACGTAGACGAGACGACCGAGGCCGAGGTGACCGGCGAGCGACGCGGCTTCGTGGCTCACGCCCTCCTCGAGATCGCCGTCGCCACAGAGCGCGAACACGTGATGGTCGACGACCGCCTCGCCGAAGCGGGCCCGCAGGTTGGCCTCGGCGAGCGCGATGCCCACGCCGTTGGCGAAGCCCTGGCCGAGCGGGCCGGTCGTGACCTCGATCCCGGCGGCGTGCCCGTACTCGGGGTGGCCGGCGGTCTTCGCGCCCCATTGGCGGAAGTCGCGCAGGTCGTCGAGCGTGAGGCCGTAGCCGAGGAGGTAGAGGAACGAATAGAGCAGCATCGACGCGTGCCCGTTCGAGAGCACGAAGCGATCGCGGTCGGGCCAGTCGGGGGCGGCGGCGTCGAACTTCATGATCCGGGTGAACAAGACGTGCGCGACGGGTGCGAGCGCCATCGGCGTGCCGGGGTGTCCCGAGTTGGCCTTCTGCACCGCGTCCATCGACAGGCCGCGGATCACGTCGATCCCGCGCTGCTCGATGCTGCGCGTGTCGGTTTCGGTCGTCGTCATTGCGCCCCTTCGCCCTCGTTCGCCAGTGCTCAGTCGACAGTGCCCGATCGCCAGTGCTCGGTCGCCGTGTTCGGGGGCAGCCTACGGCGTGGGCATTCGCGGGGCGCACGACCCCGCGACCTCAGAAGAGCGCGATGCTGGCCGTGAATCCGTGGAGGAAGTTGCGCCCCCCGACGGGGCCGATCTCGCCCGCGCAGAACGCACCCGCGACGGGGAGCGGTCCGAGGAGCTGGTCGACGACCGCGGCGTCGTGATCGGGTACCCCGAAGAGGCGTTGACCGCGGCCATTGCACGTGAACAGCAGCGCGCCGGCCGCCGCTTCGCCCGCGAGCATCTCCCGCAGGTCGTCGTCGGCCGCCGCCGCGTCACGCACGTGGAACTGCACGGTCTGGCCCACCGAGATCTCGTCACCGACCACGATGGCGCCGGTGTCGGGATCACCGCCCAACACGTTCCGCACGAGGAAGTCGCCGCGGCCGAAGTCGACGCGGTGCTCGTCGACCACGAGGCCGAGATGGAGACCGGCACGCATCAGCTCGCGGTCGTCTGCACCGGCCGCGGCGGCGCATTCCTGTACCCGGTCGATGGCCGGGAGACCCGCGAGTTCCTCGATGCGGTTCCCCTGACCCTTCGTGACCACGAACGGCTGCCCCACCGGGCGACACCCCTGCGACACCACCGTCCGGATCTCGTGGCCGGCGACGAACACACCGACCGCGCCCGACGTCGTGACGGTGGCGTCGAGCACGAGCCGATTGCCGCCCGGTCCGCGCGCGGCCGACGCCGCACCACCGATCACCTGGAGATCGGGCCGGTCGTCGTTGAGTCGGGCGAGGAAGCCGTCGACGGGGAAGCTGAACGGATCGGCCACGAGCACCAGGGTCGCGGGCTCGTCGTCGAGGTCGGGCCACCCGGTGACGGTCGCACCGTCGGGCGTTCCTTCGAGTCCGAGCGCGACCGGCGTGAGCCGTGCCGACGGCATCGATGCCGCGAACACCGACAGCGCCGGGCGATCTTCGACCTCGCGCGCACCGCCGACGATCGACACCGCGCTGGCACCGAGCATCACTCGCGGCTCCAGCACATTGGCAAGCGCGAACGTGAGGTCGTCCATCGTGCCGACGAAGTGTGGTGACGCGAAACACACCAGCAGGTCGGGTGCGTCGCCGCCGAACGCATCAAGGATCTCGCCGGCAACCTCGCCGACCGCGTGGGCGGCGACAGGGTGTTCGGAGAGGGCGGCGGCGAATCGGGGGCTGCTCACCTGTCGCGCCACAACTGCACGCGCAGGCGCCCGAGGCCCACCAGGGTGCGCGCGATGCGCCGCGCGATCGGAGTTCGTGACGGGCGCCGTTCCTCGACCGTCACCGGCACTTCGTCGACGCGGAGCCCGGCGCGATCGGCTCGCAGCACCAGTTCGGTGTCGAAGAGGTCGGTGCCGTTGCGGCAGCGGGTCACGATGGGCCCGACCGCCTCGCGCCGCATCGCTTTCATCCCGTGGGTGTCCGACACGCGGAGCCCGAAGCCGATGCGCAGCACGGTGGAAAAGCCGGCGGTGATCGCGCGCCGGGGCCACGGACGGGTGTCGTGGGTGCCGGGTGCGCGCTTCGAGCCGACGACAATGGCCGGGCCGTCGGGGCCAGTGAGCTCGGGGAGGACCCGATCGATGAACTCGGGGTCGTAGTAGTCGACGTCGAACACGACGACGACGTCGCCGGCCGCCGCGAGGATCCCCGCGCGCATCGCCTCGCCGTAGTCGGCGACGGGTCGGGTGAGCACCACGATCGCCGGATCGGACGCGGCAAAGGACTGGGCATCGGCGAGGGTCGTGTCGGTGGAACCGTTCTCCACGACGAGCAGCTCGAAGCGCAGCGCCCGTTCCCGCAGTGCCGCCGCCAACGTGCCCAGCGTGTCGTCGAGCAGGCCCGACTCGTTGTGGGCGGGCATCACGACCGAGACCTCGGGCGCGGCGGCGCGCGCCGGAGGCGTCGGAGACATGGCGGTAGGCTACCGACC
>Ga0075026_100000255_pt1 | contig 20712 bp, 26 predicted proteins | sample Str012_2_FD_71392 | JGI IMG/M metagenome (GOLD analysis project Ga0075026, IMG submission 71392) | Freshwater sediment microbial communities in response to fracking from Pennsylvania, USA - Straight Creek_MetaG_SC_2012 | ecosystem: Environmental > Aquatic > Freshwater > Creek > Sediment... | reverse complement strand
ATCCCCGAGATCGTGAATCTCGAGGCGAACCTGAAGAGCGCGACTGAGCGCGCAATGAGTTTCGGTAACAAGCCATCGTCGCTCTATTCTGAGCAAGCAGCCCAGGTGTGCGCCCAGATCCAGACGGCGATTGATGACGCGCGTGTCAAGTACGGCGAACAGCGAGGCATCCCAGGTAAACGCCTCTCGAAGGTGGCCAAGGTCATCACGGCCTGGCAGCACATCCTCGCCGACGTTGGCATTTCCAACGAAGACCGGGTCAACAAGCTCGAGTACGAAGCCGTGCTCGAGAGCATTCGTGCCAACGGAGCGAACCTGGTCGTGAAGGCAGGCCCAGGCGGATGGGTCGAGGCTGTACACGACTGGCTGGCCGAGTTTGACAACGGCGCGCTCTCGAATCACAACGGCCACGGTGCCTACGTGGGCCGTGATGCGCTGCTCCCGGCACTGTGGACTCTTGAACTCCTCGATGCACATGATCGCGCTGATCTCGCCGAGCTGATGCTCGATGTGCTCTACTGCTTCATGCAATGGGGTATGCAGAGCAAGTCATCGATGATTGATGTTATGGATACGAATCTGAAGAAGAAGACGTCGATTGAGAACATGCGTGCTGCCTTCTCGGTGCTCCTGCGTCTTGGTCTGATCGTTTCCGCTGATAGCTCGGCGCGGCTCCGTTATGTCGCTCGTCAATTTCCGAACGCGACTGCTGTCGACGATCTCGCGAATGCGACGCCCGACAACGTTCTGTACGTCCGACGCTGAGAAAGTTCTTGGCGGATTCAGTTGACTCACGTATGCTCGCGTCCTCAACGTGCATTCCGCACAGCGCATCCCGCGCAAAACCAAAAACGAAAGAGAGCCTCACATGGCCCGTCTCATCTCCAAACCAAAAACCACCAGCCGCGCAGTGAAGGCGAAATCGAAAGCCAAGCCGGCTAAGAAGAACGCGAAAAAGTAATGGCTCTCGATCTCAAGAAACAACTTGAGGCTCAGGCCGCACAGCTCCTCTTCGATGCGTCGAAGGGGACTGCTGCAAAAGTTGCTGCGGTGGGTGAGTCCATCGCCAGCATGTTCCAGAACGGCATCGAGAACGTCCCGGCTGCTGACTTCGCGGAAGCGAAGGCTCTGGTCGAAGCGTCACTTGCTGAAGCACTGGACACCTTCGGTGAGATCCTCCAAGCGGGGATTGATCTGAAGGCAGGTAAGTTGCCGAGTTGACCTAGTTGCTCCGGCCGGTGGCGAGGCATACCATCGCCCTGTCACCGTCACCGGAGCAGCCATGGCTACCGTCTCTACCCTCAAAGGTACCTTTGACCTCACTGAAGCGGCCTACGACGCCGCGGTGAAGTTCTGCGCACTGGCAGAGGATGGAGAACGAGAGCGCATTGCGCGGGAGGCCGTATTCCGGCACTTCTATGCAAACGTCAACGAACTCGCCCAGTTGATCAACTTGGGGATCGTCCCCGTACCGACTGGCAAAGCGGTCTCCGCCTAGCCCTCTGGTGTTCGATTGACTGTGGGCTAGTTGTCACCAAACTCGTTGTTCCCGCAGGCTGCTGGTCGCCAACCAGCTTCACCACACCCCACCTTTACCGGTGGGGTGCGTTGTCTGTGGGGTGAAAACGATTCGAAAACGATAGGACATCATGACAGCCAAACCAGATAATGGCGTAACTGAAGCCCAGACGTTGCAGTTCTACCGAGAGCAGAAGCGAGCACTCGCGGACTGGGAACTCACTGCACTCTACGTTGAACTAGACCCGACGATCAGACAGTCACACGTCGAGCCATCAGTACGGAGTGCCTGGAAGCGCGGTAAGGCCGTCAAGGCCCCGAACCCAGTCCCTGGTCAGCTGCTGACTGACGGCACACGCCGTAAAGTCGCAGCGTATGGGCTACCAGAATTTGTTCCTAGCGGAATCACGCACTCGAAGCAGATCGATCTCGACTACGAGATCAAACTGAAGGCGTTCACCGGATTGCTCGGTGACTGTATTCAGGATTTCATCGACACCCGCATTCGTCGCTTTGGCGTCAAGTACAACGACAAGCTGCTCACTGGAGCGAGCTTCGGCTTCACGTTCAACGGCACGCAGCGACTCGCGCAAGAGATCATGAATCACCTACGTGAAAACGAGAAGACGGGCCTCAAGACCGTCATCGAAGGACTTCACACCATCGCCCACATCGTGGAAGAATTGCAGACTGACGAAATCAGCGCTGCGAAGAAAGAACTCGAACAATGACTCCGTCAGATCTTACCGTCTTCACTGATCCGGTCACCGGTGCCGATAGCATCGACGTCCTGCAGTACCTCGCCATCCATCAGCCGCATCTGCTCAAGCAGCCGTGCCTCGACCATGGCTTCGTCAACATCGTCGACGTCATGCCGCGCCTGGTGCCGTTAGACTGTGGCTCCTGTGACTTCTCGCTCGCTGATGCAGCGCGTCTGTCGTACCAGAAGGGCACGCGCAAGGTCTCGACCGACGCGGGCCTGATCGACAACCTCATCCGCAATCGTCACACCAGCCCGATCGAGATGGGCGAGCTGAAGTTCCACATCCGCCTGCCGATCTTCGTCATGCGCCAGCACGTGCGTCACCGCACGGCCAGCCTGAACGAAGAGAGCGCACGCTACAGCCAGCTGGCCGGTGACTTCTATATCCCTGAGCCCGAGCGCTGGGCCATCAACACCAGCTCCGACAAGCAGGCGACGCAGCAGGGCAAGTTCACGCCCGACCAGGCTCGCCAACTGCACGCGCTGGTGAGCGATCACAACGAGCGCAGCTACGCGCTCTATGAGGCCATGCTGTACGACAAGGACACTGCTGATTGTAAGTTCGATGACGTTGGTGCCTACACTGGCGAAGAAGGCTTCAACCTCTTCCTCGATGAGATCGCCAACAAAGTCCCGGGTCTCGGCCGCGAGCAGGCCCGCATGATCCTCGGCGTGAACATCTACACCCAGTGCTACTGGAAGGTCGATCTCAAGAACCTGCTGCACTACATCTCGCTGCGTAGCGATCCGCACGCGCAGTATGAGATCCGTGTGTTCAGCGATGCGATCCGTGCTGTTACGGCAGCGCTGTTCCCACAGGCATGGTCGTCGTTCCAGGATCACTTCGTCGACGGCGTCAACTTCGGCCGCGAAGAGATGAAGATCGCGAAAGCCCTTATCACTGACTCCGTTACGCTTCAACAAGGTCAGGTCATCGGCTTCGTGGCTGGCATCGTCGATCAGATGGGCTGGACTGGTCGCCGCCTTGAAGAGTTCAGCAAGAAATTGCTGAAATCAGGGTTCGTTTCGAAAGATACCATCGCGGCGTTGCTCGAAGGGTACAAAGCACTTCTGGCGAGTCGTAAGACCAAGGCGTGACTCAGGCACGAAACCTCGGTATCGTGTTCCGCTCGGAGAACGCCATGCGCTATGAACCCGTCAGCTTCAAACGCGTCTTCCTCTACGTGACCACCATGATCATGAGCATCTGCTTCGCGCTGATGCTCTACGTGGGCGTCTCGGGAGTCGGCGCGAATGAAACGGTAGCACCTACGCTGCCGTACGTTCCACCCACACCTTCAGAGGACCAAATCCTCTACACGTTTGCAGAACCTGCCACGCTGCCACTCCTCCCAGAACAGACACCGGCTCTCGAACCTGTGTGGCCGTCATCGTTGACGTACCACGAAGCCAAGACCAACCCCGATTACTACCTCGCCTGGCTTCAGGCGAAGAACCCTGGGGTGACGTTCAAGGCCGTGAAGGCAGTCGTGACCGGATACTGCCCGTGTTCGATCTGCTGTGGTAGCGGAGCCCATGGCGTGACCCGCACAGGCGTTCACACCAGCATTGAGCCCTATGGCATCGCTGCGCCTGAAGCGCTCGTCCGCCGCCTGGTTCACATCCCTGGCTACATGTTCGAGAGCGAACCTGGCAAGGTCTGGAAGACTGATGACACTGGCAGCGCCCTCAACGACGATTGGTCTCAACACGTCTATCACTTCGATGTTCGGTTCACCAGTCACGACTGGGCCAAACACTGGTGGGGACGCCGAGAGATGACCGTCTACATCGCCAAACACGTTCAAGGAAACTGATCATGTACTTCATTGCTGGATGCTGCGGTCGCGCTCGTCATGGAAAAGGCAGCACTGCCGAATTCATCAAGGCGTGGGCGAACGCCAAGAGCATCCCATCACAGATCATCTCCTTCGCTGATCCGCTCAAAGACTTCCTCACCATGCTGGTTGGTCGCCCCGAGCCGTTTCGCGGCAACTCGACTGAGCGCAATGCGCCAGTACCTGAACTGCCTTGGTCGCGCCTCGAGCCCCAGATCTGCGCCGAAGCAAAGAAGATCTGGCCGGATCTCAACTTCGAGATCGCTCCCACTGGCCGCCAGCTCATGCAGCTGTTTGGCACCGAGGTAGTCCGCCGCCACTTCTGCGCCGATGCGTGGGTGATGATGGCAGGCAACCGTGCGAAGCTGTTTGATGGCATCACCATTATCGATGATGCCCGCTTCACCAACGAGTGCCGTCTGGCTCGTCTGGACTCGGGCGTTGGTATCTTCGACGTGCTCTTCAAGATCGTCCGCCCGGACATCCCGAACATCAACCACGTGAGCGAAGATGCAGTCGACGAAGTCCCCATGGACTGGTTCGATCGCGTCTTCGACAACACCGGCGATCTCGCTGCTCTCCAAGAGCGTGTCGGCCGTTGGCTCGACGAAGCGTTGATCGTCGACAACGGAACCATCTTTTACAAGGACGCCAATGCTGGCAGGCAATTCAATCATAACGAAGGCGATCGCTAGCGGCGACTGGACGGCACACCGTGATGGTGTGCCGATCGGCGTCGACGCACTGAAGATCGGCCCGCACTCGATCGACGTGTCGCTCGGTGGAATCTTCGTCATTCCGTGTCCAACTTTCTCAGTCTTCCGGTCAGTCTTCGACCCGTACGACGAGAACCAAAAGGAAGTCAGATACACAACAGTCAAAGCAGATTTCTACGATCTGCGTCCGGGTGAATTCATCCTGAGCTGCGTGCGTGAACGCTTTGACTGTGGCAAAGCAGTGAAGTTCGCGAACCGTCACATGATCACTGAACCTGATCCGTACGAGCGTTGCACGCAGCACTACGACGGCCGCTCGACGATGGGTCGTCTCGGCATCATCAGCCATGCCACGGCGGGCTACGGTGACCTCGGCTTCGCGTCGAACTTCACGCTCGAGTTGACCAACCTGAATCCGCACATCATTGTTCGCCTGCACCGCGGCATGCGTATCGGTCAGGTCAGCTTCCACGCCGTTGCCAACACTGGTGACGTCGTTGAGTACCAAGGCAGCTATACCCAGCAGCACGATGTACCGGTGGTTCCGCGCCTCGGTGCCAGTAAGTTCCTGCAGCCAGGTGAGGGCTTTGATCCATCTTTGGTATTCAAGCGTGACGAGGTAGGCAGGATAACGTGATCTTCTTCTCATCTGATACCCACTTTCACCACGCCAATGTCTTGGACTATTGTCCTTGGCGTCGGATGTGGGCCAGAGATGTGAGCCACATGAACCGTGTCCTGATCGACGAATGGAATGCTGTCGTTCAGCAAACCGATGTGGTCTATCATCTCGGTGATTTCAGTTTCGGTACCGACGAGCAGATTCGTGAGATCAAAGCCTCGCTGAAGGGTGAGATCAAGCTCGCCATCGGCAATCACGATAAGACCCGGACACGGATGCGGAGCCTTGGCTTCGCTGACGTCGAGCACTTCTATCAGCTCGACCACAACGGGATCATCCTCGGGATGACCCATGATCCTATTCGCTTCCGACCAGAACAGATGGCCTCATCGCGTCTGCTGCTGCACGGCCATCGTCACGGCATGGAACACCATGCTGGTGACGAAGGCTACGACAAATTCACCCCTGAGAACCAATCGAAGCTCTTCGACGTAGGCGTCGACGCCGTTCGTCGCACCAGACCCTGTACGATCGAAGAGATTCTCTCCTTAGCCTCTGAAAGACAAAATGCCCGACGTATCGACTCTACGAATCCATAGCGGCCAGCTGGTGGTCGTTGGTGATGGTCCCATTAGCGTTACCTTCACCATCAAGCTCGCACAAGCACTCCTGAGACTGCCGCCCATGACTACGGACGGCAGTCTTTCCATTTCTGACGTCGTCCGACGAATGAACGCATCATCAAAACGTTCGTTCGAAATCATCGTCAAGCTCGACAAACAGCTCGGGGAGCAATACGCCAAGCTCAAGGACTCTTTCGCTGGAATCGCAAACCCAGCGAAGCCCAAGTGGACGCTCAAGCTCGAAGACATCGTCGAAGAGCTGATCGTCGATTGTGCTCCAGTCATGGTGATCATCTTCACCTCTGACGGTGAGCGATTTGTTTCGCCCACCTTCAACGACTACAGCAAACTCTTCACGTTCGAAGAGTTCGAAGCGACGTACGGTCGCGGCGTGACGGACCATGTCCGCTACGTCGCTACCACCAGGATCTCGGCGCTCAAGCGCGCCCTGACGCTGATCGAAACAGACACTCCGCGCGAATACTCGCTCGACGTCTGCACCGACAACATGGCGATGGTGACAAAGAAGGTGAAGGTCTACTCAGAAGACCAGATTCACCTCTTTGCCCATCGCCAGAAGATCTCCATCATGAACTCCACCCCTGCACTCAAGGACTGACCACTATGTTCATCCATCACATCAAGCCCAAGCTCGCCTCGCCCATGCTGGGCATCTCCACCCCGGTCTCCAGCACGGTCGTCACCTCTGCCGAGGTGATGAAGAACGCCAAGCTCGACTGGCGTGCCGACGACGTCGCGCTGAAGACCGACGACGGCCAGCCGATCACCACCCACAAGCTCATCCGCCGCAGCGACAACGGTTCCCACCTGGGCGTCGTCGGCAGCGGCTTCGAAGTGCTCCAGAATGCCGAAGCCTTCGCGTTCTGCGACAGCCTGGTCGCCGATGGCCACGTCGAGTATATGAGCGCCGGCCAGTTCGGCGACGGCAAGCGGATCTTCATCCAGTGCCGCCTGCTGGGCAAGGGCGGCGGCGGAGCCGAGATCGTCAAGGGTGACGTCGTCGAGTCGCTGTTCCTGCTCGCCAACGGCCATGACGGCTCGCTGTCGGTGCGGCCGCTGATCACCCCGACCCGCGTGATCTGCCAGAACACCTTCCGCCTGGCGCTCTCGAAGAAGGCCAACGGCAAGGACAACTTCTCGATCAAGCACACCTCGAACATGCAGAGCCGCCTCGAGCGCGCCAAGGAACTGTTCGGTTGGGCACAACAGGGCTTCGACGAGTTCGTCGAGCAGGCCAAGATCACCGCTGGCAAGGACATGAAGACCGAGGCGCGCCTGAAGGCGTTCTTCCGTGAGACCTTCAAGATCGAGGAAGGCAAGGTGCTCGACGAGGACAACAACGTCCAGCTCAAGAACCGCGAGGACCGCCTGTCCGAGCTGTTCATGAACGGCGCTGGCCAGGACATCAAGGGCGTGCAGCGCACGGCCTGGGCCGCGGTGAACGCGGTGACCCAATACCTCGACCACGAGGCCAAGACCGCAGTGCGTGGCATCGACACCACCACGGTCGGCCCCGACGAGCGCGATCGCCTCTCGAAGCTGAAGCGCTTCGAGAGCAACGTGCTCGGTGGCAACGCCAACATCAAGCAGCGCGCGATGGAACTCGCGCTAGCGCTCTGATCCTGGCCTGACTATGGCCCGGTTCCTCTGCTGGGTCTTCGACCGCCTCACCTGGCTCATTGAGCTGGTGAGGCGGCCTGTTGTGCCTGAAGAAACTTACTGCGACGGCTGCAAACGCTTCAGTCGCGGGAATACCTGTCCCTACTGCAACTAGGAGCTGTCATGGCTAAGAAAAAAGCTGCCCAACCACGTCCGAAACAGTCCAGGCTCGACCTGGAAAAGTTGTTCCCGGATTACCCCGAAGAGTGGTGGGATGGCGTTCTTCTATTCGATGACATGGACGAAGCCTTCGTTGGCCTCGCGACCCAATTCTCCAAAGAACCTGTAGCCGTTTACGAGCGCGATGCTTGTCTTAGATGCCTGGTGAAATCAGGTATGACAGAAGACGAAGCGCTTGAATGGTTCGAGTACAACACGACAGGAGCTTGGGTAGGCGAGCGCACGCCGATGGTGATTGTCTTCAAGGACAAATTCAAACGGTGATCGTGTAACCAATCAGCTATTCTTGTTTCTCCACTCGAAGACCCAGCCGAAAGGCTGGGTTTCTTCGTTTCAAAGAATCTCCCATGACCGAAAACGTCAACAATCCACGTATCGTTTCTATGCCGCTCGAAGCGTTCGAGCAAATCAAAGCCGCCGTCGATGGTGGTCTCGCTGAACTGCAAAACGTTATCAACTCCGGCGTCCGCTCGACGTGCGTGTACGAAACTCAGGCCCGTTTGAGCTACGCGATGGTCAACATCAGCCGAGTAAACACGGATGAATCTCAGGTAACCAAAGCTCTAGTGCCGATGACTACGGCGACCATCGAGCCTATCGCCAAGAAGAAGAAGAAGACCGTGTCGAGTAGTAACCAAAGTCGCGCAGCGATGGTAAAAGCTCACATGCCTCTTTCAGATCGGGCTGTCTCAGTCCAGGCGATACCGGACGGGTACGTCATGATCAAAGAGTTAGCTAAGCAAATGCACCGTGATGCCGGTTCAATTGCGCACGCGTTGCGAAAGAAGGATTTTTCTGCCGTCGTCCGTATCGACAAGTCACCCCATCATCTCCAACCGCTATTCGTAAACGTTGAGAAAGCGTTGGTGACCCTTGCCGCGTAACATCAACATTACTGGATTTCATGGCACGCGCACGTACCGCGACAAACGCGTCGTCTACAACGGTATCGTGAATGAAGATGACATCGTCTTCAGCGAAACTCTTGCTGGTATCAACCGTGACGCGACAGAAGTCCACGAACTCATCAAAGGCTTGTTCAAAGCCCGCCCGTTCCTGATCCATGCGTCTCCACAACAAGTAGCTATCGAGCTGACGGTCCAACGCTGTGGTCTCAAACATCTCGCCACGGTCGGCGGTACTACGATTACTGGTGCCCGTGCGATGCTGGCTGTCATTGTCGAACACCTAGATCTCTATGGTATTTCGAACGCCCTGTCGCGTATGAAGCAGCACGACCGTGATCTCGCAGAAGATCCAGATACTGAAAAAGAGATCAAGGAATGGCGACGCGACAATCCGCCAAAGGGCGATCCGAATGCTCGGACTAAAACGCTGATCCAGTCACTGTGGGTCAACAAGGCCAACAACGCGCTGAGCCAGATCGACCAGGCTAACGCTCTGAAGAGCAAACATCCGAGCTTGTTGCGAACTGCCCCGCGTCTCAAGCTGTGTGAAGAGAAGAAGAACGACAAATGCAAAGAGGTCGATCGTGCGATGATCTCTGCGTTATTCCCTGACGTGAAGTGATGGGCAAAGCTCGTCCGCGCATCTCAATCCACAACTGCGCCCGCATCCTCATGGATGTGGGCGCACGACGGTCCTGGCTCGGTAGCCAGCACCCCAACGACTACGCGCCGATCACCAAGGAGCTGAACAAGCTCAAGCGGACGGCAAAGGACCGGCTCTACAAGCTGATCACCGGCAAGGTCGACGAGGAGCCGGTGAAGACTGACCTCGAGATCGTCAAAGAGGTCAACGATCTCGCTCTGAAGCTGGCAGTTGTCAGCGGATGGGAGGTCACCGAAACGGGTATGCTCTTCATGAGTCAGAACCCCAGAGTGCAGCTGTTCTGGAACGTCGCTGCGACGGCCTATGAGCACCTGACTGCCACTGAAGTACACGACGCCGTCGAGGCGTACAAGGAAGCCCATGATCCAACCAAACCCATCGGCGCTATGCCTGACGGTTCACCCAGGCCCAGTTCTCCGCCCGGGTGATTCTGAATGGGAGAAGGTCGGCCCCGAATCTGATCCGACTCTCAAGCTGAGAACCAGTTGGTCGATCGGCGGCGTGGGGTTCCACGTCGAAGCAACTCGAGTTCGCCGAGATCACGATGTCCAAGTAGTGGATACGCGATCTGATGGTCCTGACGAAAATCCCTACTTCGTCGAAGATTTTGAGGATCTCACGAGCACCCTCGTACCAGACGGTGGTTTCTCGACCCTCAAGCTCGACGGTAGTGAATACGTCCTCTTCATCTTCCCGTTCTCGCCATGATGGACTACGTCGTCTTCCAGACCGAACGTGGTGCACCAATTGTTTTCGCACCGATGTCGAAGTGCATCGTCGAGTTCTCGAAAGATAACAAGATCACGGTCTACCTCGACGACCACAAGAACAGTGTCATCGAACCACTTGCCGGCGGCTTCTTCCAGCCGCAGTCGAGTGGTATCGAAGCGCTGAAGTTCGCGGCCGCGAAAGTAGGACTCAAAGTTCCCGAGACCTGACCCACTACGGGTTGGGGTCACTCGGCTTCCGCCATACTGGTCGGGGACCAGTGGTGGACTTTTTCTCCTCTGGTACAATAGCTCCCCCAGCACTTCACAAAACGAACCACGGAGTCTTCATGAATCTCGTTCCATCTCTCGCACCCGCGGTGTACGCGGTAGTTGATACCGAGAGTGGTGGTCTCGACCCGCGCGTGACTGCGCTTCTGCAAGTCTCGATCATTATCGTCGATCAGAACCTGCAGGAACTCGACACCTTCGCTCACCGCATCATTCCGAACCCGTCATACAACATCGAGCCAATCGCGGCGCAGATCAACGGTTACGACGCCGAATTGTGGCAGCGTACCGGCCTGCCATGGCAGCACGCCGACAGTGCGTTCTCCCAGTTTCTCAACCAATGGTTCGAAGGCCGCAAGGTTGTCGGCGTGGCTCACAACGCAGTGCACGACGAGAAGTTCGTGCGCCACCACATGCCCACCACCTACGGCACGTTCCTCGAGCCATGGTTCTGCACCTGCAACGCTCTGCGTCGCTGGCGCAAGGTCACTGGCAACGAGGGTAAGTGCAAGCTGGCTGATCTCGCTGATCTCGCCCAGTTCAAGCACGCCGATGGCGACAAGGCTCACGACGCTCTCGGTGACACCAAGGCATGCCTTGCTGGCCTGCGTTGGTTGAAGAAGCAGCCAGTCAATTTCACCCCGAAATAACCGAGCGGGAACAGTTTTCCCTCTCGAGTTGACGAGCCTGGTTTCAAGTCCCTTGACCTCTGCCACCCACTCGCCTACCGTCGCCGGTCCTGCGATACGCAGTGTGCAATACGCACGCTGCCGAATGCAGGACTGACCGGGTGGCACCGATCAGCTCACGCTTGCGGGATCAACAACATGGCTAATGAGAAATTCTCGACCGAGATCGAAGAGATCCTGTCGACAGTCTTCAACTGCGGACCCGGACAAATCGTCCTCGTCTATCACGATTACATGGCATGCCGACACTGGTGCCCCGACGCACCAGAAGTCGACAACCTCAAGCCCGCCGATCTTCACGGCGTCTATTCGATTCATAACTACGACGCGGCGAACAAGGAAACGTGGGCTGAATTCCTCGCTCGCGTTACGAGCGTCGAAGATAAGCGCGACGAATCCACCAATCCATTCCTGCCGAGCTGGAACAGCAAGACCGACGATCGTCCGACTCCCTGGATGAACGACTGCGGCGTCATGATTGCCACGCAGTACAAGGAAGCGCTGACCAAGATCTTCAAGAAGTCAGCGCCGTATTCGTCTGAGAAGGGCCTGATCGACCTGATCGGTATGCCGCCGACTGACGATCTCAACGCACTCGTCGATGTCGCCGAAGGCTTGGAGTTCGTCTCCAATTTCATCGTCGATGCGATGGGCGAATCGACCGACGACAACAACACCATGTTCCGTTGGAGTCGCGCGCTGTGCACGCTCGCCGGCCTTGGCTTCGATGTGCTGCGTCACTTCGCAGAAAAGCTCGCGCCCATCGAGGGTGATTGGGCCAACTGGGCGAACTGCACGGATGACGAGCTGCGCGCTGACGTCGTTGAAGCACGTGGCATCTGCTGCTACCCGATCACGCTGCTGCGCACGGACTACCGTGAGCTGCAGCAGGTGTGTGCTGACGCGACGATTTCGCCGCGCTGGATCAAAGCGAGCTTGGCCGTACACCTGTTCAAACACGTGCGCTACATCCGCAGCTTCAACGGCAGACCGACGCTGTGGATCGCTTATCGTGGCGAGTACGCACACGTGCCGTTCCCACCCGAGGCTGCTGATCTCCGCCTGACTGATGATCTCAATGCCAGCCTGAAGAAGAGTCTGTGCAGCATTCTTGGCATCCGTCAGGTGTCAGGACGCAATGCACTGGGCATCGATAGTCTGATCAACGATGTGCTCGCAAAGATCCACCCACGTGACTTCGCCAAGCCGCGTGATCTGCGCGATACCCCGCACTTGGTTGTTCCCAAGACGGTCAAGATCACACCGGCGCATGAACTGCGTAGCGACTACCGCTGGATCAATCCTGGCATCATGGTTCAGGATCTCGCCGAAATCGATCTCGACACTGGCGAGGTACATCGCACCACCGTGAGCGGCTCTGTTGCTGCCTCAATGTCGTGGCCCCGTGGCGAGATGAGCGAGGCTGAGAAGAAGACCTGGTGGGCCAACCTGCCGAAGGTTGTGAAGCCGATGTTGCCTAGCCAGATCCTCAAGCAGCTCATTCGCAACGTGAATGATCTCGGCCACAGCGATGGCTTCTGGGCGTTGCTCGACGCCACGATCCTCGCCGACCTTGCCCGCGACCAGCTCGCAGGCTCAGCGGTTGGCAACTCGCTGATCATTGAGTACCCGCTGGTAATCGTCTATCCGATGGGTCACACCAAAGAGACGACGACCAACCAGGGCAAGACCAACATCGCACGCATCCTCGTCAACGCCCTCGTTCAAGGCGTACCGGTGACCCATGCCGGCAAGACGCCATCAGCGCCGTCGCAGCGCGCCGCGGCGGCCCCTATCGAGGAGTTCGGCACGGCGCTGTTCGACGAGTTCCAGCTCCCCACCAGCCACGAGCACTTCCTGGCTCAGGAGGGCCTGCAAACCCTCAGCACTGGTGGCGTCAGCTCGCCTGGTCGTGCTGGCGAGAACGGTCACGGTGCGTCGCTCAAGCACCCGCTGTTCTTCACGGTCAAGGTGTCAGCGTTCCCGCCAGACATCCGCAATCGTACCCTGCCGATCTTCCTCGACGTTCTCAGCGAGCTGACGCGCTGCACCAGTGAAGAGCTGGCACAGATCATGTCGGGCATCATCTCGAACATCGTGCGCCTGTCGGCACTGATGTGGCTGAAGAAGAGCAACTTCATCGAGCGCTGTTGCGCGGCGAAGCTCAAACAGGGCAAGTTCCGCTTCGACGGTCACATGACCATCGCCGCGCTGCTGACGTCGACGGGAACCACCGAAGATATTGATGCCTACCTGACGGCTGCTGAAGAGCAGTGCAATGCGCAGCACACTGCTGCTGACGATTCCGGCCTGTCTGACAGCGTCGGTCTCAACAACAAGTTCGACCCGGTGTGGTACTTCAAGAACTGCAGCGAGTACACGCTCACGCAGCTCGCCGAGCAGACCGAGACCGATCAGATCATGTGCCTGCATGTCATGCGCGTGATCGTCGAGGATTCGGGTGCTCGCAAATTCGCCGACACCATCCGCCAGAACGCCGTCAAAGAAAAGGCTGCCAACTCGCAGTTCAGCGACGCTATCAGAGCTGGCATCATGACTCGCCCAGACGGATGGTTCCTCGAATGGGTCACCAAGGACGGCAACAAAGTCGTCAATGGCAAGACTGAAACTCCGTCATCTCGCACGCGCGAGTGCGTCGTCCTCCGTAACAAGAAAGCGATAGAGAAAACGAACCCGACCACCGCTGAGAAGAAGAAATGAACTTCTCAGCTAGGGAATCTTCATGGCTGAACTCCAGTATCCCAAGCAAGAAGAGATAATCCGACTCGACGCTCCGGTTATCAAATACGGAGCAACAGCGGGTCCACTCTCAACACTGATTCCGGTCTTTGTTGACGTTGAAACGTTCATGGACGAGAAGGCTGGGATCAGCCTGACGTCGATGACGCTTCGGCAGTACATCAAGGCCAGCTACCTCACATCGATTGCCGTTGCGATCGGTACTGAGCAGCCAGAAGTGTTTCTCACTCAGGCCGGAAAGTTCTCGGCCGAAGACGCGAGCATCATCGACGTCTTGACCCAGCTGGCACAAGACCCGCGGTATATCTTCGTCGCGCACAACGCGGCGTTCGACATCCGGGTGCTTCGCTTCATGCTCGGCATCCCCCAACCGTGTTGGGTATGGTGCACGGTCGAAGGCTCGATGGCAGCGTGGCCCGAGTTCCCAGGCGGCTACGGCCTCTTCAACCTGGGCGAAGGGCTCCGCTTCCCGAAAGATAAGCGTAAGCTCGAGATCGACCTCGACGCTGGCGGTTACACACTCGATGAGTTGAAGATCTACAACGGCCGCGACGTCGTGGTGGATCAGGAACTCTATTACCGCCAGATTGCCCGCATCGATCCGCTTGAGCAGCGGATTGCAATGCTGACGCACAATGTGCGTCAGTTCTACTTCCTCGTCGACTCAGGGAAGTTGGACTCGCTGATCATCACGCTCGACCACAACGCCAAGCAGGCTGAGCTAGCAGCAAAAGACGTGTTCCTGAACCGGGATGATCCCGATGCTGCTGCGCACGTCGAAGCAATGGAAGAGATCGGTGCTGATGGATCAGTCATCTTGACTGACACTGAGATCGCCCAAGGCGTCGAAGTGCTCGAGACGTCGCACGAATTGGTTCCGCTCCTGTCAAACGATGAGATCAAACAGGTCTTCAATCGTGAAGACACTAACAGTCCAGGCGTGCTCCGCTCTGTTCGTGGCGCACGCCTCATCAAGATCATCCGTGAGAAGTACGGCATTACCCTGCCGCGCACCTCGCTGAAGAAATTGAGTCCTGTTTGGCAGGCGAAGCATCCGAAAATTACGGAACTGCTCCGGCAGACCACCCGTGCAAACAAGATGCTCTCGCACAGCCGGCGTTCAAAGAACCTGCAGAACGTGCCAGAGGTGGACGTCGAGTTGGGCTATGCCCGTGCGCACACCATGCGCTTCTCGTCGCCGGCTCAGGGCAAGGGTCTGAACATCCACAACATTCCGAAGCATGACATATCGATCGCCAAGCCGGTGCGACAGATCTTCCACCTGCCTGACGATAAGTGCTTCGTACGTGGTGACCTTTCGAACGTGGAGTACCGCGTCGAGGGCTGGCTGACCGACTGCCGTGCGGTCTTCAAGATGTTCGACGAATCGCTTGGCGGCGATCGCTTCAGTGATCCCTACATCAACTCGTGGAAGTCGATGACCATGCAGTCGATTGGGAAGAAAGACCCGATCCGACAAGTTTCTAAGTCCGCTGTTCTCGGCCTTGGCTTCTGCATGTCGGCATTCGGCTACGCTCAAGTGCTGCTACGCGTCTGTAGTGATCCGCTCTCGAAGGTGACAGAAGACAAGTTGAAGCAGATGGTGAGCGACATGAAATGGCCGGCTCCATCTGAACGCTCAATGAAGGTCATCATCGAGAAGACTGGTTGCTCGAACGTTATCGCAACGGCAGCGTGGAACATTCACCGCCTCTTCAATGAAGCGCACCCAGAATTCAGCATGACTGCTGAATGGCTGGTGCGTTGTATCACTGAAGTCGCCACCGTTGGTGTTGGTCGTCAGGGTGAGAAGCACCAGGATCGCTTCCTGCGCGCTGAACGGATGCTCCGCCGTATGGCAGAGGCCGAGTCAGCTCCGAAGGAGAGCAAGCTCAAGCTCGTCATCGACGATGACTTCAACGCCCGCACGCCGTCTGTTCGGGTGCACTGTGGCCCGTGGCCTGCCACGGTCTGCTGGCGTGAGCCGTTGGTCCGTATCAACAAGTTGGTCAATGAGGGCAAGCCTCGCCTGACTATCTTGAAGGCCAACGGTCTCGACAAGACGTTCACCAAGCAGCTGGCAATCGAGAACGTGACCCAGGCAGCAGCGCGCAATGCACTCTGTTATGGGCTGCTCCAGCTCGAAGAACGCTACGGTCAGCGCAATGTTCTGCACGTACACGACGAGGTTCTCCTCATTGTGGACCGCAAGCGCGAAGCCGTACTGGCTGCCAAACAACAGCTCATCGACGTCTATGGCCCGAAGGCGAACCACCCGCTCGACTGGTCGATCCTCATCAAGCCCAAGGAGATCTCGGTGACGAGATCGCTGTGGGAAGAGGAATACGACATCATGCACGAGTTCAACAAAGAGAAGAACGTGTGGGAAGGTGGCGATCGCTGGGGCAAGATCGAACGTGGCGACGCCGACATGTTCGATAACCTCCCGTAAAAGCTCATAGGAACATATCATGCACCTTCCCGTCCTTGATCCCAACGTCGTCCTGTGGTTCAACGTCGTCGCGGATGTTGTCACCACAGGTGCGAGCATCGGTGCGTTCACCGTTGCGCTGAAGCACTACCTCAGCCACCTCCGGGACAAGGCACGAGAGATTCAGGAGAAGCTGTAATGGCTACCGTCAATCAGGCGTACGACGACGTCGTCGCCACCCTCAAGAAGCATCTCGCATCCATGACCGAGAACGAACGTCTCACACTGCTCCGCCGGCTGGTGACTGAAGTCACCAAGCTGGAGGACGCAGAACTCGGTTCCAACAGCGGTTGAAGAACCGCATTCACAGAAAGCAGCATCATGCCCCGTCCCCTCTTCAAGATCGAATTCCCCTCCCGTTCGAAGGGCACGATCCAGCTCCCTGCTGGCTCGCAGATCCTTCACACTGGCCTGCAGAACAAGGGCGAAGGCGACTTCATCGCGCTCTGGTTCCTGAAGCCAGCGAATGACGAAGCGCCCCAGGCCGACATCAAGACCGCCAACGTCCCGACTGGTGCCAGCGTGCCCGATGGCTTCAAGTACGTCGGCACCATCCGCATCGATCCGGGCACGCCTGGCGAGATCGTGCAGCACCAGTTCGTCGACGCCTCGGCTCCGGTCTCCTTCGCGTAAGCGAAGCTGACCAGAAAACGTTTCGAGAACGATCACGCCACCGCGTCGGCAACGGCGCGGTGGCACTTTTGAAAGTTCCAATGCCAAAAGCTCTTTTCTCATACTCAACCGAACCCAGCTATGGAGACAGACGGCATCTCAACATTGGGGTGAGACACCGTGGCAGCAAAAGCTACGGGCACGGGACGCTCTTGTCGTACAAGACAGTCGACGGGCTCCTCATTGCGGCAGACAGCATTTCCGGCGACTGTGAAGCATTGATGGTATCCGTGTTGTCTCGCTTCAACGTCCGCAGAATCGCGATCCTTGAAAAACTTCATGTCGAGGAACAACATCGCGGCAAAGGTATTGGTTCAAAACTCCTGGAGAAGTTCATCCAGGCTTCAAAACGCCACGGCGCTCAAGTCATACTCGTGACCGCAGAGCCAGAGAGCGATGACAAACAAGCAGATCTGATTCGCTTCTACACCAAAGCTGGCTTTCAAGCCAACTGCAAAACCGACAACGTCTCGTATCCGAACATGCTCGAACTCCACTTAGTGGAGCTTCGTCGTTCGAATAAGGGACCAGTCGACACCATGTCAGCGTACATGGGAGGAAATGTATGAACCTTCCCGACAAGCTGACGCTCGTCTGCACCTCCACTGAGGCGACGACCACCAGCAAGAACAACTCGAACAAATTTCACAAGTGGGAGAAGCTGCCCAACGGCAACTACACCCACACCTACGGCCGCGTCGGTGATCCCGGCGTCAGCCACGAAGTCGCACCTGCCAAGATGCAGGCCAAGATGAAGGACGCGCTCCGCAACGGCTACAAGGAGGTCAACATCGCTGGCTCCGAGCCAGTGACGTCGAGTGCTCCGAAAGGCTCTGCCACGGCCAAGACCGCCGTCGAAGAGATCGCCAAGGGTGATCCCGTCATCACCAAGCTCGTCGAGTTCCTCAGCGCTCAGAACGTCCACAACATCTCCCAGTCGACCACCCTGAAGTACGACGCCGTCTCCGGCCTCTTCAGCACGCCCCTGGGCATCGTCTCCCAGGATTCGATCGACGAGGCCCGTACGCTCCTCGCAACGGCGCAGGAACAGGTCGTCAGAGCCGAAAAGCAGGGCTGGGGATTCGTCGACAACAAGGTTGCCACGGACTATCTGATGTTGATCCCGACTGACATCGGTCGTGATCGGCCCACCTTCCAGCGAATCTTCCCCGACCTCGATGCGGTCCAGAAGCAGAACGACATCCTCGAATCACTCGAGGGCTCGCTGACCATGGCTGCCAAGCAGGTGGTCTCGAAGAAGGCCAAGGCTGCCCCAGCGCCGCGCGTCTGGGACATCACGGTCAAGAAGATCGACGACAAGACCGAGATCGAGCGCATCCGCACCAAGTTCCGCAAGACCCACGAGTATGGGCAACCGCGCTTCGATGTGCGCAACGTCTACGACGTGTCGATCAACCACATGAAGAAGGCGTTCGACAGTGTAGGCAAAAAGATCGGCGGCATCGAAGAGATGTGGCACGGCACCAGCGTTGGCAACGTGCTCAGCATCTTCGCCAAGGGCCTGATCATCCCGAGCCAATACAGCAACGGCCGCAACTTCGGCAATGGCGTCTATGCCAGCCGTCAGAGCCACAAGAGCTTGCAGTACGCTGGCACGTTCCGCTCGGCGACGCGTAGCAGCTGCTACATGTTCTTGGTCGAGGTGGCGATGGGTAAGAATTTCATACCCAAGAGCCGGGTGCAGAACCCGCCTGCCGGCTACGACTCCATGGACGTCATCCCGGGTTCGGCTGGTGGCTGGCCGCACCACGAGGCCATCGTCTACAAGACGGCGCAGACGAATGTTGTGCGCCTGATCGAGTTCGCGGCGTGAAACGCCGTCCGGGCCACAAGCTCCGGGCGATAGCTGAAGCAAACCGCTATGCACGGCAGGCTGCAGAGTTTTGCGTCACTGGGGATACTGAGCGTGCCCTGATCGCCCTGTACCAATCGATTGCTCTGCGTAGGTTTTCTAAGTTCGCATGACTGATGTTATGCACGTATGTGAAGGCCACCGGGACATTCCCGAGTTTGGCGACTATCAACCCGAACCGAAACCAATATGAAATATATCGTACACGTCCGTGAGGTTCATTCGGCCGACTATGAAGTCGAAGCCCGATCAGAACAAGATGCCATTGCCAAGGTTGATGCCGGCAAGGGCGAATACATTGACGACTCTGGTGAGTTCAACAGTTTGACTGATCGCGATCAGTGGACAGCTGCACCTGCTGTCGAGCCTGGCGAAGCTGCCAGCGAAGTTCTCCCTGACGATGAACTCGCCATGCTCTCTGCTGCTGACAACGACAAGATCAACAAGATGGATCGCAGCAAAGTTGTCGAGATCCTCGAGGATCACGGCATCCAATGCTACGACAGCGAGACCAAGGAGATCTTGGTCCACGCATTGAAGGTGAACGTCGCTGACGGCACCATCGACATCAGCGGCATCGAATGAGCGAGATTCCCCAGTCACTGAGCGGGTCACCAGGCGTGTTCACGTTCTGGGACAAGATCCGCCTGCTCTTCGGTACGAAGATCACTTGGGAGTGGTGCGTGGTCGGTTGTGTTGTTGGAAAGCACACCTGGCACGTCTACCTCGAGAAGTGCTATAACGGCACACCGATCGTCAGCGGCGGCTTTCTCGTCGTCTACAAGTGTGAAAGCAAAGAAGCCGCTGATTCACTCTGCGAAGACTTCGACGAAGTAGCAGAAAAACTCAATGGGGAACGAGGCTATGCCTAGCTTCCAACAACAACTTGAAGACCTCGAAGGCATTCTCGACGAGTTCGAGAACTGCGGACACAGCGAAGGCCGCGCGATCGCGGAGTGTATCAAAGATGGTACGTCTGACCTCACGGACGCCGAGCGGCTTGAAATGTCTGAGTCAATGGCGGCCGAGTTGGTCGACTACGCGAAGGCAATTCACGAGCGCATCAGAGCTTTGAAGACAACCAAGAAGCTGCGCGACACGCTCCCAAGCGGTCTGGTACAACAGATCGACAAACACATGAAGGAACGCGGCCTCGCCTACGTTGGTGAAGCCCATTTCCTCAATTGGGAGAACGACACAGTGGTCGGGGAGAGCTGCATGAAGCTCGCGCAAGACACGCTCGAGTTCATCAAGCTCCTCGGCGACACCCGCGTCATCGATCTCACTGGCATCTGGCGCGCGGTCGCGCACCAGTGCACCATCTACGCCTACTCCTGAAGGGTATCCAGGTAATGGACCTCATCCAATTCGTCACCTACCACACTGTCCGCGGCGAGTGCACGTGCGGGAAGTGCATCGACGTCAAGAACGTCGCACCCACGCCGGTGCTCTTCGGCGCGCACACTGTCAACATGGAGTTCTTCAAGGTCGCGTTCCTCAACGCGCCGGCCAAGGACGAGTTCGTCCGTCTGACCAAGGAGCACATGAAGATCGCCTCGTTCGAGGTCAACCCGCTCGACGGTCAGGAGCACAGCTACATGGAGCTGGGCGGCTGGATTGGCGATCAGGGCCTGGCGATGCTCTACATGGCCCTCGGCGTCCACCTGGGCGTGTTCAACCTGCTCACTCCGAGCGTGGTGATCCCGGGCATCAGCGA
>Ga0075026_100000254_pt1 | contig 20712 bp, 19 predicted proteins | sample Str012_2_FD_71392 | JGI IMG/M metagenome (GOLD analysis project Ga0075026, IMG submission 71392) | Freshwater sediment microbial communities in response to fracking from Pennsylvania, USA - Straight Creek_MetaG_SC_2012 | ecosystem: Environmental > Aquatic > Freshwater > Creek > Sediment... | reverse complement strand
ATTCCGGATGTAAACAGATTTGTATTTTCATGCAACCTTATTTTATCAAAGAAAAATTACTTATGAAACATTTTACCATTTGCCTCTTCTTTTCGTTTGCCGGCTTCCTGTGCTCAGCGCAAAACAATACCACCAATACCACGGATTTGCGCGAACAATACCTTTTTGAAAAATTTGCAAAAGGGGTGGTACTGATGAAAGACGGAAGTATTGAGAACGCTTCGCTGAATTACAATACGGCAGACCAGAGCGTTGTTTTTGAAAAAGACGCTACAACGGTGTTAACACTGACCGGACTTGAGAATATTGACAGCATTTATTTTCGGAACAAACGCTTTATACCGGGGGCCGACGGCCGTATCTATGAAGTCATTATTCCCGGCAAACCTGCCATCGGGTTGTTTGTTACCTACACAAATAAAATGAAACCGGCAACTGCAGTCACCGATCAATCGGGCACATCGCACAAAGAAGCAGCGGAAGTAAGTAATACCATGACGGGGGTATATGTTTTGCGGCCCTACAAAGGCGATTACCTGATTGAAATACAAAGAAATTTCTGGCTTATAAAATCCAAACAGATTTATAAAGCCGCTACTGTAAGACAGTTTGAAAAAGTATTTCCCCACCAGGACAATTTTATCGAAAAATACATTGCAGAGAACCAGGTAAATTTTAAACTGGAGGATGACCTGGTGAAGCTTACCCTGTTTTGTAATGAAAAGTTGTAAAGTATTTTTCCGAAACGCGTCATCTCAATAATGTGTAGAGTCCGCTCTATGCTTCATGGTTGCTTTTCCACCACCTGTAACCAATATAACTGAAGATAAGAAAGGGCATGGCCGCCAGGTATAGAATGCCGCCATTCAGGGCTTTGGCGGGGCGTTCGCCCATTTGCTGGGCCGTTTTTGTACAAATTGAGCACTGCGCTTTCGCGGTATGCGGCAGGCAGGATATTAAAAAAGCCGAAAACAACAATACGGGTAACCACTTTTTCATTGCCTCATTTATTTAGCGCAAAAATAAGCCTAAGTGGCAAAGCGAACAAGTAGAAAAGGGCTATACTAAGTCCGCAGCCTGAAAGTGTTTGACCGGCTTACTAACTGCAATCCGCGTATACTCTTTCGCTCCGTTGACTCCGTGCGACAAAACAGCAGCAGTGCTCACGTAAAACCAGCAATTCAAAAAAAAAGCCGCCCTGCGGTATCACCCGGGCGGCTGTATGTTTTACGGGAACTGGTTATTAAGCAGTTTCCATTTTTTTGCTTTGTTTCTTTCTTTCGTCTTCGTCCAGCACCACTTTGCGCATGCGTATACTCTTTGGCGTTACCTCAATGCACTCATCCTGCTGAATGTATTCCATACACTCTTCCAGTGTCATCAAAGTCTTGGGCGCAATGCGTGACGCATCGTCGCTGCCACTTGCACGGTGGTTGGTCAATTTTTTAGGCTCGGTTGCATTCACTACCAAATCGCCTGGCTTAATGTGCTCGGCAATGATTTGACCGGTATATACTTCTTCACCCGGGTCTACAAAAAATGTACCCCTGTCCTGTAATTTATCAATGGAATAGCCGGTTGTACGTTCTGTGTTCTTTGAAAGCAATACGCCATTGTTTCTTCCGGGAATGGGGCCCTTCCATGGCCTGTATTCCAAAAAGCGGTGGGCCATTACAGCTTCGCCGGCAGTGTTGGTCAGCATATTACTGCGCAAACCAATCAATCCTCTTGATGGTATTTCAAATTCAAGGTGCTGCATTTCGCCCTTGCTTTCCATGATGTGCATTTCACCTTTCTTTTGTGTAACCAGGTCAATTACTTTACCGCTGTAATCTCCCGGCACATCTACTACCAGCACCTCAAACGGTTCATTTCTTTTACCGTCTATTTCTTTTATCAAAACGGTTGGCTGACCAATCGTTAATTCAAATCCTTCGCGGCGCATGGTTTCAATTAAGATACCCAGGTGCAAAATACCACGGCCAAATACCAGGAAGCTATCCGCACTGTCACTATCTTCAACCCTTAATGCAAGGTTTTTTTCTGTTTCTTTCATCAGCCTGTCGCGCAGGTGACGGCTGGTTACAAACTTACCTTCTTTACCAAAGAAAGGGGAGTTATTGATACCAAAAAGCATACTCATCGTTGGTTCATCCACACTAATTACCGGCAATGCTTCGGGGTTTTCTATGTCTGCTATTGTATCGCCAATGTTAAAATCTTCCAGTCCTACTACTGCGCAAATGTCGCCTGCAAAAACTTCAGTTGCTTTTTTCTTGCCCATACCCATAAAGGTGTACAGTTCTCTTACTTTCAAACGTTTGATAACGCCTTCCGCCTGCATAAGGGCAATGCCCTGGCCTTCTTTGATGGATCCGCGTGCCACTTTACCTACTGCTATTCTTCCAAGAAAAGAAGAGTAATCCAGTGACGTAATTTGCATCTGCAACGGGCCTTCTGCTATTTTAGGTTCAGGCACGTGTTCCAGTATACCATCCAGCAAAGGCGCAATGCCTTCGCACTGTTCGTTTTTGTTATTGAACCAGCCATTTTTTCCGGAACCGTAAAAGGTAGGAAAATTCAATTGCTCTTCAGTAGCATCCAGGTTAAAGAACAATTCAAAAACTGCATCATGCACTTCATCCGGACGGCAGTTGGGCTTATCTACTTTGTTGATAACAACAATGGGGCGCAGGTTTAACTGCAATGCTTTCTGCAATACAAAACGTGTCTGTGGCATAGGGCCTTCAAAAGCATCTACCAGTAACAATACACCATCGGCCATTTTCAATACACGTTCCACTTCACCGCCAAAGTCGCTGTGACCCGGGGTATCAATTACATTGATTTTGTGGCCCTTGTATTCTACAGCGGCGTTTTTACTAAAAATAGTAATACCCCTTTCCCTTTCCAGGTCATTACTATCCATTATCAACTCGCCTGTTTCCTGGTTATCACGGAACACTTTGGTGGCGTGTAAGATTTTGTCTACCAGGGTAGTCTTACCATGGTCAACGTGCGCTATAATAGCTATGTTTCTGATATTCATAATTGCTTATTTCTTTTTCACAGGTGGATGATACGGCCAGAATGGCTAAAAAACCCCTGAATTTCAAGCGGCGAAGGTAGGTTAATTCAACCGGCGGGGCAAGCGAAAAATATGATTATTATGTTACCAGCTTTGGTTGCCGAAAGGATCGGCGGAGGCGACGCTCCATTCGGCTGTATATTATTGGTTAGCAAGCCTCTAGGGCGTTAATTGCAGCAGATGGTGCGGCTGTCGCCAGCCATTCGCCCACTAATGTGCCCACAAACCTTGCTTCCAATGCTGGAAATGGGCTGGGCCAGGGTCTCTTGCTGACGGGGCGCTGTCTAATTGCTGTTGCCGGTATTTGTTAGATTCCGGAACACTTCTTCCAGTCTTTGTTCACCACTTTGCAATGAAACAATATTCAGGTTGTGCTGCAAAGAGAATTCAAGAAGCAATCGCTTTACATCGTTGGTATTGCTGCAGGTCAGCTCCCATTCCTGTTCATTTATTTTATTTACCCGTTGTACGCCATTCAGTGCCTGAAGCAATGCAGCATCAACCGGTTCTTTAAATTCAACCTTTACGGTTTGGTTGCCGGCCGACTGGTTGCGCAATACGCTCAATGTATCATCGGCCACCAGTTTGCCTTTGTTGATGATCACCACGCGGTCGCAGATGGCTTCAACTTCCTGCAGAATATGAGAGGAGAATAAGATCGTTTTGTTTTGCCCCAGTTTTTTTATCACTTCGCGTATTTCAATGATCTGGTTAGGGTCGAGGCCGGTGGTGGGTTCATCCAGTATCAGCACCTCGGGGTTGTGAATCAAAGCTGCGGCTAAGCCTACCCGTTGTTTATAGCCTTTTGAGAGCTGGCCTACTTTCTTTTTACTTTCGGGTGTCAGGCCAACGGTGGCAATCACTTCTTCAATTCTTTCCTTTTTGTTTTTTATTTCATGCACACCGGCTATAAAATCCAGGTATTCCCGAACGTACATATCGTAATACAAAGGATTGGCCTCCGGTAAATAGCCAATCTTCTTTTTTGTCTCCAGCGGTTGGGCTTTTACGTCAATGCCACAAACAGTGGCCGTGCCCGCATCTGCCAGCAAGTAACCGGTTATAATTTTCATGGTAGTTGATTTGCCTGCACCATTCGGCCCAAGGAAACCAACGATTTCTCCTTTGGCAGCACTGAATGAAATATCATCCACTGCTTTTTGTTCGCCATAAATTTTGGTGAGGCCTTTTACTGCTATTGACATGGTACAAACCTACAAAAATATTGCGACTACGCATATCTACCACAGAGGAGAAGGAGGAATTCACGAAGGTGAAGGAGTATTTAAAATTGCTGGCGTTTATGCAGTTAATCCTCCCAAATCCCAGTTCAGACAGTATCATACTCTCCCTTAAACGCATACCAGCCAAAGATGATCAACCCAATGGCAATGGGTGTAAAAACGGTAATGATGATGATCCAGGGCAGGGGTTTGCTGATATCGCCTTTGCCGTTTGCACTGATATTGTGTACGGCGCTGATGATAAGCGTAATGAAAATCAATGGGCCGAGTATCATCCAAAACAGGCCCAGCAGGCGTTTCAGTTGGTTCATAATAAATTGTTTTAGTCGTCTACAGGGGTATCAATCTTATTGCTGAGGTATAAACTACCAATTACAAAACAAAGTGCCGCAACAATGATGGGATACCACAATCCCGATAAATAATTGGTGCCGGGCAGGGTGGTAATCAATGTGGCAATAAACGGTACCAGGCCGCCAAACACACCATTGCCGATATGGTATGGCAAAGACATGGATGTATAACGGATACGGGTAGGGAATAATTCTACCAGGAAAGCTGCGATGGGCCCATAAGCCATGGCTACGAATACCACCATTAAGGCGATATAGGCAATCATGTTCAGCCGGCCGGATTCGCCCAGCACCGTTTCTTTTGTAATTACCGGTTTTGGTTTTTTTCCATTTACGGGCACCAGTTGTTTGTTGGTTATTTTTTGCGAGGTACCATCTTCAAAAAAATTGCTGATGGTAGTGGTATACAAAGAGTCTGTTGCGGAGCCTTTAGCCAGTTCAGCGCTGTGTTTAATGGTGGTTTGATTGGCCAGTATCACTTTTTTACTGATGTCTGCAGTGGCATACAATTGTCCAAATACGGGGCGGTATAATATAACGCTGAACAAGAGACCTGCCAGGATAATGTTTTTTCTGCCCCATTTATCGGAAAGACTTCCAAAGATGACGAAGAATGGCGTTGCAATGACCAATGCAATAATGATGATGGTATTGGCCTGTTCGTATTCAATATTGCATTTGGTAAGAATAAAATTCTGTGCATAAAACTGGCTGCTGTACCAGATAACACCCTGCCCCATGGTGGCGCCAAACAAAGCCAGTAATACCATTTTAAAATTTGCCTTGTGGCCAAAACTTTCTTTCAGCGGGTTTACGGAAGTTTTGTTTGCTGTTTTCAGTTTCAGGAACAGGGGCGACTCATTCATGCGCAATCTGATGAAAATAGACACGGCCACCAGTACAATCGATAACAGGAAGGGATAACGCCATCCGTTTCCATTGGTAAACGCTTCTACCCCGGTAATTCTTCTTACGGTTAAGATAACGCCCAGGCTAAGAAACAAACCCAGGGTAGCGGTAGTCTGAATAAAACTGGTATAAAAGCCACGGCGGCCGGCGGGCACATGTTCTGCTACATAAGTGGCAGCACCACCGTATTCTCCGCCCAACGCCAGGCCCTGTAGCAAACGCAAGAGCAACACCAGTAGCGGGGCCCATGCGCCAATACTGGCATAGGCCGGCACGCAGCCAATTAAAAAAGTGGAACCACCCATTAGTACAAGGGTGAGCAGGAATGTATATTTTCTGCCAATAAGATCGCCCAGGCGGCCAAACACCAATGCACCAAAAGGCCGTACAATAAAACCGGCGGCAAATGTGGCCAGGGTAGACAGCAACGCGGCCGTAGGATTGGTATCCGGAAAAAATTTATGCGAAATAATGGTAGAGAGGCTTCCGAAAATATAAAAATCGTACCATTCTATAAGCGTACCTGCAGAGGAGGCAGTAATAACTTTCCAGATTCCTTTGGGTGATTGCATATCGTTATTAATCAGGATTGAATGTAATTATTTCTGCTTTCTAAATGAAAATTTTCTATTGCCCGTTATTTTGGCACGAAGGTAAATGAGGAATTCGCAGAGTAAAAAGAGGTCATTGCTGGTTAAAGTGGATCAAACATAAAGAATGTATCTCTGTGAATACCGCTCTTCCGGCTGTGGTTAATCCTTCACCGCTACAGCAATTTTTGAATCGGCTGTGCCATAATACAAAAACCATTTGTTTTTAAAATAGGCCAGCCCTTCTACAAAACAAACAAAGTTTACCTGTCCGGTTTTTTCGTAGGCTTTGTCCGGTGTTAGAAAGTAACGATCCTGCCGCTCAACTATTTTTGTAGGATCATTTTTGTCCAGCAATACCTGCCCGGCTGAATAGGTACCTTCGGCCAGTGTTGAATCGCCAATAGCCGGCACATTGCGCCCATTGTATATCAGCAGGATGCCTTTATCGGTTAGCATGGCGGGCGGACCGGGCTCAACAATATCACTATCAAATTTTTTTGGACGCGGGCCAATCACAATTTTCAGATCCGGCGTTTCAACCGAATTGTGGCGCAAAGCAATAGGCGGCTTCTCTCCCGCCTGCATCTCAACCGGCTGCCAGTTGATTAAATCATCAGAGGTAGCGGCGCCAATGTTTACATCGCCCCAATACATCCAGTACTTGCCGTTAATTTTTGTGGCTGTTATTTTTCCGTTTTTGTAGACGGAAACAACTGATCCTGATTTTGACCATTGATTTAAATACTTGCCGTTGTATGCTTTTAAAAAAGCGGGTCCGTATTTGGTCCAGTGCAATAAGTCTTTGGAAGATGCCACCAGCAATCTTGCTTTATCGCCGTCATAGGCAGTGTACATCATATAATAAACACCGGCGCTGTCTTCCACTACGCGGGGGTCTTCGCAACCACCCTCCCATTCGTATTTTTTTTGTGCGTCATTGTCAGGAAAAAAAACAGGCTTCGGCATCCTTGTAAAATGAATACCGTCGGTACTTTTTGCCAGGCCAATCCTGGAAGTGCCGGCGTATTTGCCAATGCTGTCTTCTGCGCGGTACAGCATCAACAGGGTATCAGCTTTTACTACAATAGCAGGATTGAACACATCTTTCTCCTCCCATTTTACTTCTTTGTCAATGATTGGATCTTTAAACCGTCCGGTGCCCGGGCCCAGTACAGGGTTGGCGGAATCTGTTTTTACAAATGGCAGCAACATCCAGGTACTGTCGGTGGTAGCTGCGGATGTGATAGCGGTAGAAGAATTAGTGGCAGGCTGGTTATTGCAGGCCGTGCAGCAAACAACCATCCACACCAAAAGCAAGAGCAATGATTTTTTCATATAGCAAATAATACCAGCCGCGGAGGTAACCGGCCGGCAAGCGAAAGTAAACAAATAAAAAACCCCGTTGTCAAAACGGGGTTTTCAATTTATACATCTTCGTATTCGTAAATCTCATCAATATGCGTTCCTACTTTCATTTCAAACACCGGGTTTATCAGTCCGTCTTTCAGTCCGTATACCCATCCATGCAAATGCGGCCGCTGTTCGTGCTTCCATGCTTTTTGTATGATGGAGGTTTTGGCCAGGTTAAAGACCTGCTCTTTTACATTCAGTTCCGTTAAGCGATCGATGCGGGCATCTTCGTCGGCAATCGCATCGAGTTCTTTCCGGTGCAGGCGTATTACATCTTTGATATTGCGCAACCACATATTCAGCACTGCTTTAAAATCAGTATTGGTAGTGGCGGCTTTTATACCCCCGCATCCATAATGCCCACAAACAATCACGTGTTTTACTTTCAGGTGGTTTACGGCATAATCCAGTACGCTCAGCAGGTTTACATCGGTATTCACCACCATATTGGCCACATTGCGGTGAACAAAAATTTCGCCGGGTTGTGTACCCGTGATCTCATTGGCCGGAACCCGGCTGTCGCTGCAACCAATCCACAAAAAATCGGGTGTTTGCAGGTGGGCCAGCCGGTTAAAATATTCCGGGTCTGCCAGTACTTTTTCCGCCGCCCAGGCTTTGTTTTCCAGTAATAATTTTTCGTACAGTTTCATAAATCGATCGTTACTGCTTGCATATTACTTAATTTTTGCAACACACCAGTAATAAAATGCCGCAGAATAGCCCCCGAACCTGCGAATCTGCGGCATTGCTTTCTGAGAAACTGAGCAACAGCCTTATTTTATAAAATGCTGTTTGCTGTTAGGGCTGCCGGTTTTATCAGCTTGCTGATCTGTTTCAGTAAACCATCTTTCAATCCGTATACCCAACCATGAATTTGAGGTAACTGGTTGTTTTGCCAGGCGTTTTGCACACTGGCGGTTTTTGAAATGTTGATGACCTGCTGTTTTACATTGTACTCTACCAGCAGGTTGGTCTTTGTTTCCTCATCGGGTGCCGCATCTATTGCAGTACGGTTGTCGTCATACACTTTTTTTATGTTCAGCAGCCATTTATCGAGAATGCCAAAGCTTTTGCTGGTCATGGCCGCTTTTACGCCGCCGCAGCCGTAGTGACCGCAAACGATGATGTGTTTTACTTTAAGATATGTCACCGCATAATCAATCACACTCAAAACGTTGATGTCATTGTCCATAACCACGTTGGCAATGTTGCGGTGTACAAATAACTCACCAGGATGGGTACCCGTAATTTTGTTGGCGGGTACCCGGCTGTCGCTGCAGCCAATCCATAAAAATTCCGGCTCCTGGTCATACGCCAGCCGGGTAAAATATTCCGGGTCGTCCATCAGTGTTTCATATACCCACGCTTTGTTTTCGAGCAATAATTTATCAATAGAATGCATAGTTTTTAATTTTTAATTTTTGCCAATACGGGTACTGCCAGGCTAAAGCCCTGTTCTTTGTACACGCTTTTCTTTAGTTCTACTGTAATGTCTTTCAGGTGTGCATGTTTCATAAAGTCTTCAATTACTTCAATCACATCGCGGTCTATAAAATCTGCGCGGGCCGCATCTATCAGTACAAAAGAATCTTCGGGCACCTGCTCCAGTTTGCTTTTGATGATGGGCTTGTTCAAAAAAGAAACATCCTTGCGCAGCCTGAACAGGTATTTGTTGTCGTCGTTTACCACAAATACGGCCGATTTAAAATTGCTGCGCAGCAGAAAGAACAGGCCAACGCAACAGCCCACAATGATGCCTATCAGCAGATCTGTAAACAATATGGCCAGTATGGTAATAACAAATGGCAAAAACTGGTTCCAGCCCTTGCTGTAAAATTCTTTGAAGATGGAAATCTTTGCCAGTTTATAACCGGTATAAATAAGAATGGCGGCCAGTGAGGCGTAGGGAATGTGGTTGAGCAATGCCGGTATAAAAGCCACACACAATAAAAGAAAAATGCCATGCAAGATGGCCGACATTTTTGATTTGGCGCCTGCATTTACGCCGGCCGATGTTCTTACAATAACGGAAGTAAGCGGCAGACCGCCTATTAAACCCGAAACGATATTACCCACACCCTGCGCTTTCAGCTCTCGGTTGGTGGGCGTAACCCGCTGGTAGGGGTCAAGGTCATCGGCGGCTTCAATGTTCAGCAATGTTTCCAGGCTGGCCACGATTGCCAGCGTTAAGGCGGTTGTCCATACCTGGTAGTTGGCCAGGTGGCTGAAATTGGGGAATGTAAAAAAGGAAGTGAACTGAGCGAAAGAGGCTGCCACAGGGATGTTTACCAGGTGAAACTTGCCCAGTGCAAGATCCGGATAGCTGATTTTCAAAAACTCATTAATGCCAATACCCGCCAGTACCACTATCAGCGGCGAAGGAATCAGTTTGAATGCCTTTACTTTTTTCACCAGCACTTTGTCCCATAGTACCTGCACCAATATAGAGAAAACGCCAATGGCCAGTGCTACCGGTAAAATATGACGCAGGGAAAACAATAATTCCGAAAAAGTATTTTTACCATCTTTCTGCTCAAAGGTTTCATCGCCCAAAAAATCGGCTTCATAGCCAACAAAATGCGGCACCTGTTTTAGTATCAGTATCAGGCCAATTGATGCCAGCATGCCTTTAATAACGCTGGAAGGGATGTAATCGCCCAGCACGCCGGCTTTGATGTATCCTAGAATGATTTGTATCACCCCGCCGATTACAACGGCCACCAAAAAGGCATCAAAAACCTGCAGTTTACCAATGGCTACGGCCACAATGGCCGTAAGACCTGCGGCCGGACCACTTACACTCAGTTGCGACCCGCTGAGGGTACCGATTACAATACCGCCTACAATGCCGCCGATGATACCCGAAAACAAGGGCGCATTACTGCCCAGCGCTATGCCAAGGCAGAGCGGCAGTGCTACCAGGAATACCACTACCGAGGCGGGAAAATCTGCGGTGAGGCTACTTAAATAATTTGTTGCTTTTTTCACTGTAAAATATGTTTTATGGATGTTCAAAAACGGTGTTGGGAATACCTTGTTAAGGCTTGTATATTGTTATTACCGGTGCACGGCGTTGCTGCGTTTATTGCTCACAGTTATTGTAAGAATCTGCATGGCAGGGCCTTAATAGCAAACGTATGGCGGCAACGCGGGCAAAGGATACCCGGGTAAAACAATCAATCAGGAAATAGAAAGAGAACAATCAGGCAACCTGTTTTGGAGGCGGTGTCAGTAATTCGGGATGGTGAATGGGGAGGTTGATGATATCGTGCCTGTTGCCAAATAAAACGATGCTGACAGGATGTGTGATGAGATGGGCTGCATCGTGCAGGTATTCAGATAAATTTTGTAAACTGTTGGCGTTTTTTTCTTCTACCGGGTTGGGAACCCGGGTGCTGCTGTCTTCTTCACCGGTAGAACTGGTAACGGAGGCCGCTGCTTTTTGCTTTTGAAAACCGTATACCCAGAAATTAGCCGTTGTTAAAAAAAGCAACGCCGCAATCATACTGATGGCGGAAGCGGTCCTTACTACTATGGATAGCTTTGGTAACATGCTGGCAGCAAAAGTAAATCAAAGCGGCAAGGATTCAAACCAATATATTTTTTTTAACAAAGAAGCTGCCGTTATTTTCGCAGGGCGTATCTTCATGCGCCGCAATCCCCAACTAAAATAATTAATTGTAATTTAATTCTCAACCGATTTTGCCATGGCATACCCATACCAGATAACCTCATTGGAGCAATACAAAGCAGATTACAAAAGAAGTGTGGAAGATCCCGAAGGCTTTTGGTCGGCCGTTGCAGAAAATTTTTACTGGCGCAAAAAATGGGACAAGGTCCTGAACTGGAATTTTAAAGAACCAAAAATAGAATGGTTTGCCGGTGGCAAGCTGAACATTACAGAAAATTGCATTGACCGTTACCTGAAAGATTTGTCAGACAAGCCGGCTATCATCTGGGAGCCCAATAACCCCGAAGAACGCACCCGCGTGGTTACTTATGCAAGACTGCACAAACGCGTTTGCCAGTTTGCGCAAGTGCTCAAAAACAATGGCGTAAAAAAAGGGGATCGTGTTTGTATTTATATGGGCATGGTGCCCGAACTGGCTTATGCGGTACTGGGTTGTGCCAGAATTGGCGCCATCCATAGTGTCATCTTCGGCGGGTTTAGTGCGCAAAGTATTGCAGACAGGCTGGAAGATGCCAAAGCCGAATACATTGTTACCTGCGATGGCGCTTACCGCGGCGCAAAAGACATTCCGCTGAAAAGTGTGATTGATGATGCGCTGATAGGAAATAAAACTGTGAAGCGGGTAATTGTGTATACCCGCACCCGCACACCGGTGAGCATGATAAAAGGACGCGATGTTTGGTGGGAAGATGAAATGGAGCATGCAGAATCTCAGGTAGAAAAAGAGGGTGTGGTATCTTTTCCGGCAGAAGAAATGGATGCAGAAGATCCCCTCTTTATTTTATATACTTCGGGCAGCACCGGAAAACCCAAAGGCGTGGTACATACCTGCGGTGGTTATATGGTGTGGACCAACTATACTTTTGTAAACACGTTTCAGTACCAGCCGGGACAGGTTCATTTTTGTACGGCCGATATTGGATGGATTACCGGCCACTCCTATATAGTGTATGGCCCCTTGAGCGCCGGCGGCACATCTCTGATGTTTGAAGGCATTCCTACCTGGCCCGATGCCGGCCGGTTCTGGGAGATTGTTGAAAAATACAAAGTGAATATTCTTTATACTGCGCCCACTGCCATCCGCAGTTTAATGGGTTTTGGATTGGATCCGTTGAAAGGGAAAGATCTCTCTTCTATAAAAGTACTGGGCACTGTGGGCGAACCCATCAATGAAGAAGCCTGGCACTGGTACGACGAAAATGTGGGCAAAAAGAATTCGCCCATTGTAGACACCTGGTGGCAAACGGAAACAGGCGGGGTACTGATTTCAAACCTGGCCGGTATTACAGCCGCCAGGCCATCCTGGGCTACCTTGCCCATGCCCGGCGTTCAACCATTACTGGTAGATGAAAACGGGAAAGAGGTAACGGAAATGGGCGAGGATGGTTTTTACAAAGGCAACCTGTGCATTAAAGCCCCCTGGCCCGGCATTTTAAGAACCACGTATGGCGACCATGAGCGCTGCCGCACCAATTATTTTGCTGCCTACGAAAACTTATACTTCACCGGTGATGGTGCATTAAGAGACGAACACGGCAATTACCGCATCACCGGCCGCGTAGATGATGTGCTGAATGTAAGCGGACACCGCATTGGTACCGCAGAAGTTGAGAATGCCATAAACATGCATGCCGGTGTGGTAGAAAGTGCCGTGGTGGGCTACCCGCACGATATAAAAGGACAGGGCATTTATGCTTTTGTTATATTCCAGGGTACGCGTGGCGATGAGAATTCTAACCGGAAAGACATAACAGCAACGGTTAGCCGCATTATTGGCGCCATTGCCAAACCCGATAAAATTCAGTTTGTAACCGGCCTGCCCAAAACAAGAAGCGGAAAGATTATGCGCCGTATTTTGCGCAAAGTGGCAGAGGGGCAGCTGGAAAATTTAGGCGATACTTCTACTTTACTGGATCCAGGCGTGGTGGAGGAAATAAAAAACGGGAAATTGTAAAACCCGGGTTAAACGCCGTTCCTCATGGCCCTCAGCGTTTCTGCCCGCTCTTTGCTGAGTGCATTCCATTTTTTTTGCTGCCTGTTTTCCTGCTGCCAGTCTTTATAGGTATAGGCAAAGATGCCGGTAAGCACCAGCAGCAGCAATGTGCCAATGCAATATTGCCAGCCCCTGAAAGATGCAATCACCAATAAGGCGGTGAACCATAAAAAATACATAATCGAATAACAAGCCACAAAAATCCAGCTGTAGAAATCTTTGCGGTACACTTTTTTATCAGCAATCTGCCGCGAAATTAAAACAGGAAGGCCGTTTAATAGCAATCCCAGCAGGTATACGGGGAAACCAATCCATAACAATATTTTTTTCCAGGTAGAAAAGGATGAAGGGCCACCAACTGTTCTGTCTGATACACCCGCTGCATTCAAAGCATTAAAATAGCGGCCCGACTGCTGTTGTTTGTTTTCAAATTCATATTCGGGGGCGTTGTTAACAGACAGGCAAATACATTTTTCACGTTCCAGTTTTTCTGCTGTGGCCAGTTTCCATCCCGGCGCCTGCACAATATTGTTGTTTCTGCTGATGGTTAAATAGTGCCCGGCTGTTTCCAGTCGTTTGCTGTCTGTAACATGCAGTACCAGCTGGTGCACGGCTTGCTGCGCATCTTTGCAAATATGCAGTAGTGACACCGCAGGATTTTCTTTGTATTCTTGCTGATAAGTGGCAAGAGACAGTGGTTTGCCGGCATGAACCTGTACGCTGGTTCTGCAGGCAACCGGGTGATCGTATGTAATGCCAACAGGCACCACCGGTATATCAAACAAAAAATTGCTGGCAAGGGCGGTATCAAAAGCCAGCCGGAACACGCCTTTGCGAAAAGGCAGCAGCTGGTGCTCAATATGACTATAGCTTTCTGGAAAAAAAACAATGATACCGCCCTTTGAAAGTATTTTCTGCCCGTCAGAAAAACTATGGCTATTGGCATTTAATGTATTTCTGCCGCCCATGTAACTGTGTACCGGCATCATGTGCAGCCACCACAATATGGTTTGAACGGGTTTGTTTACAAACACATCTCCCCGGGCAAAAAACCAGGCCTTTCTTTTCAGCAAAATGCCCAGCAGTGCGGCATCCATTAATGAAGCATTGTGGTTGGCGATGATGATAACCGGCCCCTTTGAAGGAATGTTTTCAAGCCCGGTTACATAGATATTCCGGTAGAAAAACCGCAGGCCAAAAGTCATTAAGATTTTTGCGAAGGAATAGAGCATAAAAAATGTTCCGGGCAAAACCGGAACATTTTAAAGATAATCAAGGTTGAGCTTTGTGCTCAGCGCGGCGATTTAATATTTGGTATAAGTTGATTTAAAACAATTTTACCGTTGAATGGTAACCTGTGTGCCTACAGGTATTACTTTATACAACTCTTCAATTTCTTCGTTTTTCAATGAGATACAGCCATTGGTCCAGTTCTGATAAAAGTCAACCGCCATATCATCGTGCTGCCAGGTGCCATGTATGCCAATACCATCGCCAATTCTGGCGTTTTTGGGTATCAGCCCTTTGGCCTTGCGCTCATTGAATTTTGCATAATCTGATTTGGTGGGATAATCGATAAGCATCATCCGGTCCCATTTTTCATGTACCCGTTTGGAGGCTATTTTATAAACGCCTTCCGGCGTTCTGCGGTCTCCCTGCACCATTTTATCGTCCAGGCTTTTGCTGCCCAGCACCACGGGGTAGGTTGCATACCAGCCATCATCGTCGTACACCCTTAATTCATAGTCAGATTTGTCGATGATGATGTAGGGCGTGCCATTCAGTTCATCATTAAAAAAACGGTGCTTAACAACTCTTTTACTTTCATGCGTTGTAAAAGCAAACAATGCAAGCGCAAATAAAACAGTAATTGCAGCAAAAACTTTTTTCATCGGCTGATATTTTTTACAAGACTGGGCAATAAAAAACAGGTTTAAGCGGAAATAAGAATTAACATGGATGCCACGCAAATTCTATGCATAAAACGTACAATGCGGTGGTATATTTTTCGGGTGGAGAAGTTTTAAGGCTTTGTTGGCTAATTCACTTATTAAGAAAGGGTTAACAAAAAAAATAAAAACCCTGCAGAAACATTGAAAAATCCGGAATTTTAACAGGCTTCCATTATTTTAATCGGGAGTACAACCATACGTAGCATGAAAATACTTTTTTACTTACTGCCTCTTTTGGCGGGCGTGGCCATGGCTTTACAATCGGGTATCAACAGCCAGTTAAGGATTGCAATCAATCATCCTTACATGGCGGCATTTGTATCTTTTTTTGTAGGAACCGTTGCCCTTTTGCTGGTCCTTGTATTTACCAAACAGCCGCTGCCATCGATGGATGCATATGCGGGTATTAACTGGTATAAATTCACCGGAGGATTATTTGGTGTGTTTGTGGTAACGGTAACGCTTCTTTCTGTAAAAGAAATAGGCGTGGCCAATATGTTTGTGCTGGTAATAGCCGGTCAGCTGATTACTGCCGTATGCATGGATCATTTTGGGGTGCTGGGGCTGAATGTATCGCCGGTATCGCTGCAAAAAACGGCCGGTATTGTATTATTGGTGGCGGGCGCCTGGTTGGTGAATAAAAAATAAACCGGCATTCTTTAAAAGATGCCGGTTCCTGGTTAGTCCAACTCCGGGTTATTTTTTAATTACCAGTTGCTGAACCGCAGGCCAATATTGTAGGGTGTTTGATCCAAACCTTTTTCAAACATACTTTGCGTTGCCATGGAACCATATAATTTAATGGGGCCCAGCTGCAGTTCTGCCACATAGCTTATTTTAAAGGGCCGCAGGTACATGCTTTCATGCGTTTTTTGTTTACCGTCTTCTATAGTAATCATTTTCTGGCGCGATGAATACAGGTATCCTGCACTGACGCCGGCACTAAACCCAAAAGATTTATTGTATTCATTGTGTGGCGTAAAATTAAAGTTCAGCATCATGGGTACGGTAACATAATCGGTGGCCAGCTTGTTTTTCTTGTAATGACGCACCAGGTCTTCAGTAAACAAATGGGTTGTTTTATCGAACCGAACCGGAGCGTCGTACCGGTAATTATTTAGTTCAACACCAAGGCCGTATTTCAGGTTTACCACGTGTTTTATCAGGTTCAGTCTTTGCATAAACAACCATATGTTTACATCTATTGATTTACCATTGCGCAGATTGAACTGTTCTTTACCAACGCCCGGCGCCACCACGCCAGAAGTAACAGCAGTCAGGTAATTTGTTTTATCGCTGTAATTGGCAAAGCCAAGGTCCAGTATTATCCAGTTGGTGCTCACATTCGGGTTCCTGTGCCTGTCACGCAACAGCGTAACGGATCCATCCCGGTTTTCATAGTGACCGTCGCCTTTTTTTACAATAATGAGGCTGCCAATACGGATGGTGTCTTCTTTTTTTGCCTGGTTATTGGTAGTGTCTGTTTGAGCCATTGCGCTTACGCCAATACACAATCCTGCCAGTAGTACATACATTTTACGCATAAAAAATTTTCTTTTAAAAATGGGGGATAAGGTTACCTGACAGCAATTTCAAAACCTCCTATCAGAATGCTTTTGTGTTTGCTGTCATCTTCCTCCGGGTTATTTTTCTTGCCCATCATCCTGGATGCTTTCCGGAAAAAACCACGGAGGGTATTTTTAGTGTCTACAGAAGTGTTGAGTACTTCCAGTTTGTCGTTGTTAACTGCTACCACCTGTTCAGCAATAGATTTGCTTTCATCACCAGCGGTATTCCGGTAAACCAGTTGCTGATTGAGTACCGACCTGCTGGCTGCAGCCGCAATGCCGGTATTAATAGAAGCATCTTTGTCTTCACTGCTGTTTAGGGCAGCAACTGCGGTTCCTTTTAACGGCTTATCCGCAGCCTCTGCCAGCAACGGTTCTGTTACATCGCCGAGTTCTTCTGTAATTTTAGTAAGGCCCTGTTGAACGGGCAGTTTGTTTTTAACAGCCAGACCCTGCGGTGCTTGTATATTTTTTACTGCTTGTTTTTCTTTTTGCACCGTATTTGCCAAAGCATTTTCTTTTATCGGTTGTGGGTTGCTGTTAGTAGTATCAATTTTATGTTCCTGCTTTTTGTATAACGGTTGTTGCTGCGGATTAGTTACAGATTGCCCGTTTTTTACAATTGAAACAAGCGTGCTGGTTTTATTGGCCTGGTAAATCCATAAGATTCCTGCTATCAGTAAAACCATGGCGGCAACTGCTATTTTCCACCAGCCAAAAGGAATAACCCTGTCATCTTCTTCTTTGCGGCACAGGCTTTTCTTGTTTTCAAAAACAATACCGGCATCGGGGCTCAGTTTTACCAGTTGCAGTAGTTCAAAGCTTTCCTGCAGTTGTGGCTGATGGTAAACAAATGTTTCTACGGCCGCCTTTTCAGTGTTGCTGAGTTCTTCATCGGCATACAGCACAAAGAAGTTTTCATAGTTAAGAAGGGAAATGGCTTCGCTGTTAGCCCCGTTTTTTATCAAAGATTCTTTGCCTGCAAAAACAATGGCCTCATCGGGGGTTAATTTAAATTGCCCGATGGAAGCCAGTTCTTCCTGAAGATCGGGGTTGGCAGCAACAAATGCCTCTACCGCTTTTCTTTCCGCAGCATCCAGTTCATTGTCTGCATACAGCATGAAAAATTCTTCGTAATTATTTCTGTTAATGTTCATGATGTTTTTTTAATGGCCGGATTACAAAACTTTTTCGGGACTCACCAGGTAATTTTTTAATTGCATCCTGGCACGGTACAGGTATACTTTCACCTGGCTCTCGTTCAACCCGGTAATGGCACCAATTTCTTCGTAGCTATAACCCTCATAATCTTTCAACAGCACCAGGCTGCGTTGCGTTTCACTCAGTGTTTCCAGGGCCTGTTCCAGCACTTTTTTAAGGTTATTGAAAGGCTTGTTGGTTACCCGGGCATCTTCCTTAAAAGTCTCCTTCAGGTGTATTCTTTTCACCTTGCGGATATGGTCAATCATCTGGTGGTAGGCAACCGTAAACAAATATGATTTGCTTTTTGCCGCATCCACGTCCTGCCTGTTGCGCCATAGTTTTTCAAATGCCGACTGCACTACATCCCGGGCATCTTCCTCGTGCCGCAGGTTTTTCAGGATAAAACGGTACACGTTATCCGAATAGTGAAATACGCATTCATTGTAGTCTTTCTCAGTCATAAAACAGTCCCGGTCTTGTGTTATTTGGTAGGTAAATGGCCTATCTCATCAATCCTGCCGCTTTTCTATACCTGTTATACGGCCAGTGGATACCAGAAGTTACAAATTCCATTATTTTTTATAAAAGAACAAGCCCCGCCGTTTAACAGGCAGGGCTTGTTCCCTTGGTATATGCAGGGTTATTATTGTATTACGTTTAGCAGGTGCCTGGAAACAGATTCCCACATCATTCCGTCTGCGGCCGCTGTTTGCGCATCATCTTCTTTACAGGCGGTACCCGCCGGGCATTCTTTGGTTTGCACCTCATTTGCTTTTGGGGTAGCAAATGCAAATAAACCGGCTGTAAAAACCAGTAAAAGAAGCATAAGGCTGATAAACATTCTGGCAGACATACTCTTTATTTAAAATGATAAGACGAAGGTATTTGCAAAATGTTACAGGCGGTAACTAAATTGTATGAAACGTATCTTATGCCTGACAAAACACCCAAAATCGCCGGTGAAATAATTGGATGCAGCAGCGGTTGCTGCCAACTGCGGCTTTCCATTACATTTGTGAAACAAAAATCACCGCAATGAACCAGGCATTTGTACAACGCATCAGCAGGGAAGTAGAAGAAATAAAAGAAGCCGGACTTTTTAAAACGGAGCGCATCATTACCAGTGAACAGGGCCCGGAGATAGTGGTGGGGGGTAAAACAGTGCTGAACTTTTGCGCCAATAACTACCTGGGCCTTTCATCGCATCCCAAAGTGATTGAGGCTGCTCATAAGGCCATTGATACACACGGTTATGGCATGAGCAGTGTTCGTTTTATATGCGGCACCCAGGACATTCACAAAGAGCTGGAACAAAAAATTGCCCGTTTTCTGGGCACTGAGGATACCATTTTATATGCGGCTGCTTTTGACGCCAACGGGGGTGTATTTGAGCCCCTTTTTAATGAGCAGGACGCCATTATCAGCGATGCCCTGAACCACGCCTCCATAATTGACGGCGTGCGTTTGTGCAAAGCGCAGCGTTTCCGCTACGAGCACAATAATATGCAGGATCTTGAGGCCAAACTAAAAGAAGCCGCTGCCTGCAGAAGCCGGATTATTGTAACCGACGGATCCTTCAGTATGGATGGAACCATTGCCCGGCTGGATAAAATTTGTGACCTGGCCGATCAATATGATGCCATTGTGATGATTGACGAATGTCATTCCAGCGGCTTCCTGGGAAAGACCGGGCGCGGTACACATGAATACCGTGGTGTGATGGGCCGCATCGACCTCATTACCGGCACCCTGGGCAAGGCATTGGGTGGTGCCAGTGGCGGTTTTACCAGCGGTAACGCGGCTATTATTGAGATTTTGCGGCAGCGGTCCAGGCCTTACTTGTTTTCAAACACCCTGGCACCTTCTATTGCCGGTGCCTCTATTGCTGTGCTTGACATGCTGAGCGAAACCACCGAATTAAGGGATGCTTTGGAATACAATACCGCCTATTTCCGAAAAAAAATGACGGACGCGGGGTTTGATATAAAACCGGGCGACCATCCCATCGTGCCGATTATGCTCTATGAGGCCGTTGTGGCTCAAAAGTTTGCCGCTGCATTGCTTGAAGAAGATGTTTATGTTATCGGTTTCTTTTTTCCGGTGGTGGCAAAAGGCCAGGCACGCATACGGGTGCAGCTGAGTGCAGCGCATACGCAAGAACACCTGGATAAGGCGATTGCAGCTTTTACAAAAGTGGGAAAACAGTTGGGCGTACTTGGTTCTTAGTTTATCGTTTGTTGTTCTTCTATCTGAAAACCCGGAATAAAGGCAACTCCTTTCAAGCCAGGTATCCGGAAATGAAAAAACCGGGAACCGGTAACTGTAAACTATTTCCCTGCAATCATGCTAATTTCAACATTTACATTTTTTGGCAGTCCCTTTACAGCCACTGTTTCACGGGCAGGGAAATCGCCGGAAAAGTATTTGCCATAAACTTCGTTAACGGCTGCAAACAGGGCCATATCGCTTAAAAATATAGTAGTTTTTACAACGTGGTTAAAATCCATCCCGGCTTCAGTTAAGATGGCTTTAAGGTTGTGCATCACCTGGTGAGTTTCTCCAATGATGTCTGTTGCCTCAATATTTCCATTGGCAGGGTTGATGGCAACCTGGCCGGAAATAAAGAGCATATTGCCAAAACCAATGGCCTGGTTATAGGGGCCGATGGGAGCGGGGGCATTGCCCGTAATGATTACTTTTTTTTCCAT
>Ga0075026_100000252_pt1 | contig 20751 bp, 14 predicted proteins | sample Str012_2_FD_71392 | JGI IMG/M metagenome (GOLD analysis project Ga0075026, IMG submission 71392) | Freshwater sediment microbial communities in response to fracking from Pennsylvania, USA - Straight Creek_MetaG_SC_2012 | ecosystem: Environmental > Aquatic > Freshwater > Creek > Sediment... | reverse complement strand
CTGTACCAAACGACGCCCCGCACTGCTGCTGCTCGCGGCCGACTCCGTATTTTTTTGGAGTCAGCAAAAAGCGGGGGCTCGGTTCCTTCACTCTTTCCAGCAGCGGCAATGACATCAGTTGGCCTTTTAGCTTCCTCTTCGCCGGTTCCAGCTATCGCCCGATCCAGGGTCCAGAGACAAAACCAGCATCCGAAATGGACCCGTGGATACACGGATACCATTCGTGTCGCGCAATTGACCCAGCGCGAAACATCGGCGGAGCTGTTTGAAAAATTAAATTACGGAAACCACTTGGTGTCCGGGCGGATCGAAAAAACTAAATGGCCTGGGCTCTCACTTCCGACATGGAAGGGACATACAGCTCCGCGGGAAAATCACTAATGAGCCGTACTGTCCTCGAGAAGTCTGCCATTCTCAAGTTGTCACCTGAATATTGCAGCATTGCGACCAACGAAGCAAATTCACAATTTCGATTGAGCTAATCAGAAAAATCACGGTGAGAAATGAGGTGTCCTGTCCTTGACGTCTTTTCAAGGGCGGGGTTCTTGAATTGGTTTCCCATGAACGCACCGCCATCCGAGCAGACTCGCTCCATCCAAAAAGAATGTGTTCTGATCGCAAAACTATCCTAGAATGGATGAACTCGCGTGGGCGTGTAGCTCAGCTGGGAGAGCACCTGCTTTGCAAGCAGGGGGTCGCAGGTTCGAACCCTGTCACGTCCACCAATTTATTTCTGGTTGCAAAGAATCTGCCGGATTCATCCATGCCCCAATTCCTCAGTTTCGATTTCCACCTGGCATGAACTGCGCGCGAAGACCTCGGACCAGGTGGCGCTGACGCCACTGCTATTCCCGGATTAATTCGGTCAAACCCAAAGTTTGCGGCTGGCGATCCGTGCGCCCTCAGCCATGGCTTCCAGCTTTGCCCACATGATGCTGGGATGCACTCGTCGGTTTAGCTCTTCCTGTGCAAAGCCGCAGTCGGTACTGGCGATCACGTTTTCGCGTCCCACAAGATTCGCGAAACGCAGGATGCGTTCGGCGACTAGCTCAGGATGCTCCACCACGTTGGAACAGTGGCTCACGACGCCCGGCGCCAGAATTTTGCCTGCGGGGAGTTTGACGTCTTCCCAGACCCGCCACTCATGCTCGTGGCGTGGATTTGCCGCCTCAATAAGATAGGCACCCGCACGCACCTTCAAAATTAGATCGACGATTTTTTTGAGCGGCACGTCGGTGGTGTGCGGTCCGGGCCAACTGCCCCAGCAAACATGGTAACGGACGCGGTCTTCGGGAATTCCCTCCAGCGCGTGGTTCAACACCTCCACATGCCGGCTCAGCCACCGGTAGTAATCTTCAAAACTGGATGGCGGCACCATGCGATCGTAGGTAACCGCGGCGCGCGCGTCGTCCACCTGCAACAAAAAACCGTTATCCACGATGGTCTTATATTCAGTCCTCAGCGCCTCGGCCAAAGCCACGAGAAGCTCTTCCTCGTTGCGATAGTATTCGTTTTTTCTGTCAGGGATGGCGCTGGAGGGCGCGGCCACGGGCAGAAACGCCTCTTCGGCCTTTACGCCGCCCAGTGCGGCCTTGAAATTTTCAATGTCGCGCTGGAGTTCGCCGAGGCCGGAGTATGCGATGGGCGAAACGCAGACCACATCATGCCTGGTCGCGTTTGACCAGCTGCACTCATTTGGCTTTTCCAATTCTTCGTAAAATTCCCGAAAACGTTTCCGGTCCTCGCCCCGCGCGAACGGATCCGCACCCGGCTGGATGGGGCGCTTTTCAAAACCGCTCAACCGATTCAGCGCATATAAGGACCAACTAGTGGCTTTCCCGAATTCTCCGTCATTAATTATGTCCAGGCCGGCTTGTGCCTGGCGCTTGACCACTTCCGAAACGGATTCCTTAAGGCATTGGTCATAAGCCTTCTCGTCAACAACCCGGCCTTCTTGTTGCGCTCGTATAAAATCAAGCAGCTTCGGAGGCCGGATCAGGCTGCCTACATGTGTGGTCAGTATTCGGTTTGCGCTTCGCTTCAAGTTTGTCCTCTCTCAGTTTTAGTTGTGGACCAAGCAGCGCCTGCAGGGTTCTCGAACTCGTTCTGACTGGAGCGCGCGCGATTTTATTGATTCGGTCGCAGGGGAGTCGCCTCGTGGAAGTGTGATTCAATTGCGCCGCCCCATGGTATCAAGCAAAAATCCGCTGTCGAATGATATCACTCCTTGGAGTCAACTCCGATACGTGGTTATGGCCGGGGAAAGCCGAGAATGCGCCGGACTTCGTGCCCAAAGCACTGATCCTTAGCATCGGCGCATTGGCGATTGTGGGGCCGTGGGTGGTGTTACAATTCGGCCAGTCGCCGTGGGTCCGTATTCGGATGAGCTCCACCCAACAATCTACAGGGCCTTCGAAATAGTCCGGAGCATGAAGAATGATTGAAGAAACCATCATTAGCTTCCCGACGAAAATCTCCATTAGATCAACCGATTCGCCTGCGGTTCGCGTCTCCGGAGATATCTGCGTGGTTGGGGCGGGAATATCAGGAATCTCCGCGGCGCTCGAAGCGGCGCGTCTGGGCCGGAAGGTTATTCTCGTGGATGGTCAGCCATGCTTGGGCGGCCAGGCTGTCAACTCCATCATTGGCACATTTTGCGGATTATTCTCGAACGCGCCGGAGCCGGTGCAACTGACTCATGCAGTGGCGGACGACATTCTCCGCGACCTTGGGGCTACAGGCGCGGTTCGATGCGTGAGAAGTTCACTGGCCACCACCACGGTCGTATATTACGAAGAGGTTGCCCTGGGCCGGTGGATCGAAACCGCGGTTCGCGCCGCCGGGATCACCGTGGTGCTCGGAGCGGTGCTTGGAAAAGTCCAATTGGAAAATCGCAGGATCACTGAGATTTTCTGTGCCACGCGCTACGGCGATGTACGGATTGCGGCAACGGGATTCGTTGACGCATCAGGCGATGCGACACTTGCCTGGCAAGCCGGGCTGCCTTGCCGCGAACCAGATGCCCCTATTTATGGGACGCAAACCATTGTGCTGGAAAATCTCAACGAAGATCACAAACCGAGTCCGCCGGAGTACAGCCGGCGCCTGCGTGAAAGGGCGGATGAGTATGGCCTGGTCCGGCGGGACGGACTCGCATTTTTTTATCCCGAGCGCGGGACAGCGGTTGTAAATATGACTCATGTTGAGACGCCGCTTCACCCTGTCCATGCCAGCGAAAAAGCGCTCGATGGGAAGGAGCAGGCTGACCGCGTGTTCCACTTTTTGAAAAAGGAATTCCCCGCGGCTTTTGGCAGTGCTCGCGTGCGCGCCTATGGACTCCCCGGAATCCGCCAGACTCGGTGGATCGTTGGCCGCCACCAATTGTCTGCCGATGAAGTGCGCATGGGCGCACGATTCGAGGATGAAATTGCCAGAACTTCATGGCCCATTGAATTGCATAGTCGCGCGGAAGGGTTTGTCTGGGAACCCTTCGGGCCCGGCCACATTCATTATGTCCCGCTGAGGAGCCTGATGCCGAAAGACGCGGACAATGTTCTTGCCGTGGGAAGGTGCATTGATGGAGATGCGCTTGCCCTATCGAGCGTTCGCGTGATGGGGCCTTGCATTGCAATGGGCGCGGCCGCTGCTCATGCCCTCGATCTTGCAGGAAGCGGCAGTGTGGGCGATATAGACCGGACCGCGCTTAGGGCGCGCCTTATCCGAAATCTGGAAGATTAGAAATCACATCACGCGTTTTGCGGAAAACGCGACGCCTATGAAACTGACGGATACGGAAAAAATGATGCTCGAAGGGCGCAACGGCCTCGCGGTTCAGAAGGCCATGGAGTTGCTGGTCCGGTATGGCGATGCGCTGGGGGCCGAGCGGCTCGTGGATACAAATAATGTCTGCGGAGCTGTGACGGCCCCCACTCCCGAAAAATTGGAAATGGTAAAGATCAAAGGGCTCGAAAAGGCGCTCCATGCGGGTTTTTCGGAGATGAATCTGGATAGCGACGTGGTGATCGAGGTTCCCCGGGTCAAGGTTTACACCTGCCAGCTGATTCAGCGGTTCGGTCCCGATACGGCCGGGCTCCATGACGGATCCCGCGAACTGCTTGACCTGCAAGCCGACTCCGACAAATTTTTCGGCGCGCGCGGCGTCCACATCATGGCCACGTGCACGCCCTATCAGGTGGGCAATGTTCCGGTGAAGGGCGAGCATTGCGCTTGGATGGAATCTTCCGCCGTGGTTTATTGCAACTCAGTTTTGGGCGCGCGCACAAATACCGAAGGCAGGGAAAGCACGGGTGCCGCCAGCCTTACGGGAAAGATTCCCTATTGGGGATATCACCTGACGGAAAACAGGTTTGGCACACACTTGATCGAAGTGGATGTTCCCACCGATAGCATGATGGATTGGGGACTACTTGGATATTATGTCGGGGAAATTATTCAAGATGAAATTCCGGTGCTCCGCGGACAGTTGAGTCAAGCGGATCTCGCCAAACTAAAACATTTCGGCGCCGCCGCCGCTTCCTCTGGCGGGGTCGAGATGTACCACATTCCTGGTGTGACGCCGGAAGCGCCCACGATCGAGTCGGCTTTTGGAAATCGCGAGCCGGTGCAAACGCTGCGATACGGCAGGCAGGAACGGCGGACGGCCTACGAAAATCTGAACGCCTCGGCAAAAGACAGAAACGTCGATTTCATCATGCTGGGCTGCCCGCACGATTCCATTGAGCAGGTGTGGCAGGCGGCCCGTTTGCTCCAGGGAAAGCGGCTTCACACCGGCACGGAATTGTGGATTCACACGCCGCGCGCGTTGCGCGAACTCGCCGACCGCAGCGGCTACACCAGGATTGTCGAGGAAGCGGGCGGCCACATCCTCAGTGACTCCTGCCCGGCAATTTCTCGTCTAATGCCGAAGGGAACCAGTGTGGTCGCAACGGATTCGGCCAAGCAAGCTCACTACCTGCCGGCGATAATGGGAGTGCAAACCTGGTTTGGTTCCCTGGAAGATTGCATTCAAGCGGCGATAACCGGGAAATGGGCGGCGGGTCTGGACTAATCCGATGAATCCGATGATCTTATTGCATGGGCGAAAAATTGTCGGCGGGTCAGCACAGGGTGAAGCCCTGGTGACCTGCCAAACGATTTCCGGCTGGGGCGGAATTGATCCGAAAACCGGCACGATTATTGAACTGCGGCACGAACTCCGCGGAAAAAGTTTCAAAGACAAGATACTTGTCTTTCCAGGTGCGAAGGGGTCGTCGGGATGGTCGGCTTTTTTCCACATGGCGCGCCTGAATGGAGTCGCGCCGAAAGGATTTCTGTTCACCAGGATGTCCACGAAAATTGCGCTCGGGCTGGTCGTGACGCGCGCCCCCGCGGTTAGCGATTTTGACCGCGACCCGCTCACGGTGATTGAAACCGGCGACTGGGTGGAAATTGACGCCGATCACGGGATTGTGAAAGTTACCAAGAAGGCTGAGAGAGTATTGGACTAATCCGATGAACGATCGCCTTCGGACGATTCCTTCACCTACAGACATCTCGGAAATTATCGAAAATCAAAAGCTCACCTGGTTTGTCGTCAGCCTGGTCCTGGCTTCCTGGGTGGTCACTTTTTTCGACGGCTTCGACATGAATGTAATCGCCTTCGTGGCCCCGGACATGTCCGCGGCGTTGCATTTGAATCGACTGATGATGGGGAAAGTGTTCAGTGCCGGACTGCTTGGCACCATGATCGGCGGATTTCTTTTCGGCTATGTGGGAGATCGAATTGGGCGGCGTCCTTCGATCATTTTCGCGACCGCCGCGTTTGGCGTGTTGACGCTCGGGCTGGCCAAATCCGCAAGTTACGAGACACTGTTAGCGTTGCGCGTCGCGGATGGAATCGCCATCGGAGGTCTGCTGCCGCTGTGTTGGGCATTGAATATCGAGTATGTGCCTCGGCGTTTCCGGTCCACAGTCGTTACCCTCATTATGCTGGGATATACCTTCGGCAATAGTTTTGGGGGACCGCTGACGATTTGGCTGACTCCCAAGTATGGCTGGCAATCGGTTTTCATCTTTGGCGGCTGCGCGGCGCTTGCGGCCACCTGCTTTCTATTTTTCTTCATTCCCGAATCCATCAAATTTCTGGTCATCAAAAATAAGCGCCTTGATCTGATCGCCGGCTACGCGCGGCGGCTTGCGCCCACGCGCACGATTCGCGCCTCGGACGGATTCGTGCTTTCTGACGAAGTCCGCCCGAAAACATTCGCGGTTTCGTTGCTCTTTCAAAATGAACTACGCTGGATCACACCGATCCTATGGACTGCCTACATTGCCAGTTCCATTGCGGTTTTTTTTCGACTTTCCTGGGAACCGTCTGTTTTTCAAGCGCTCGGATTCAGCCGGTCCACGGCAGCGCTGGCTTCCTCGGCCAATTCGATTGGGGGCGCGATCGGCGGACTTCTCCTGATGCGATTCACAGACACGCGCGGAGTAATCGCCGTCGCCGTTCTCCCCGCGCTTGCCGTGCCCACACTTCTCGCCATGGGACTGCTACGATTCGGCGGAAGCTCGTTTCTGGTCATGAGTTTCTTCAACACGATGTTTGTGGTCGGCGCTCATTTCGGCATTCACAGCATTGCCGGAATATTTTATCCAAGCGCCTATCGCGCAAATGGCGCAGGCTGGGCGACGTCGATTGCCAAGATTGGATCCATCCTTGGGCCGCTGGTTGGAGGGATGGCCCTGTCGTCCAGCATGCCTATAAAAGTTATGTACGCGTTCCTGGCCATATGCCCGCTCGTGGTGGGAATTGGGCTTTTCATGATTGGCACAATTCAAAAGCGAACTTTGCAACAAAACCAGGGTCGAGATTGGGCCGGGTCCGAGAAACCCCTGACGGCGCAGACCGGAATGCGAGATTAGCTCCCGCGGCGATTGCGCCCCGTGAAAAATTTGTGCGAGGGATTGAATCGAATGAGCGAACTGGACGTCAATGTTTCAGAGCTGATAGACAATTCAAGGCTCAACCCATTTCACATTCGCGTCATTGCGCTCTGCGCCTGCCTGCTGTTCTTCGAAGGTTTTGATTTTTACGCCATCAGCTACGTCGCTCCGGCGCTTGGCCAGGCGCTGGGGATTTCCAAGCCCATGCTGGGGCCAATCTTTTCCGCGGGACAATTCGGCCTCATGCTAGGTGCCCTGATACTCGGTATTGCCGGGGACCGCTGGGGGCGCAAGCGCGTATTCATCCTGTGTGGCCTGGTTTTTGGGCTGGCGTCTCTGGCGACCACCTTAACCACTTCCTATTTATTGTTGCTGATTTGGCGCTCGATAGCCGGGTTAGGCATGGGCGGTGCCGGGCCGCTGGCGATTACCATTGCCTCGGATTATTGTCCCAAGCGGGTTCGTGCCGCTCTCACCATGGTCATGTACACGGGTTTTTCCTTTGGTGGAGTTTTCGCTGGCGCGGTGAACGCTTATTTTCTTCAATACGGATGGCGGGCGCTGTTCTATGTGGGCGGCGCGATCCCCCTGCTGCTCTCGCCGATTCTAATTCTGGCCCTGCCTGAATCGTTGAACTACCTGGTTTCACGGAAAGCCCGTGGGGCTGAGGTCGCCGGCATATTGAAAAAAATTGCGCCGGGAGCCTCCCTTTCCGTGAACAGTCGCTTTGTGATGGACCGGGCGTATGAAAAAAAAGTACAGGTTCCTGAATTGTTCCGGGCCGGGTATGGCCGCCGTACGATTTTGCTGTGGACGATTCTGTTTGTCAGCCTAATCACTCTTTTCTCCATGACGAACTGGTTGCCAACGCTGTTTAGTTCCCTGGGCATCACACCCAAACAAGTCGTCACGATCATGGCCATTTCTCAAGGGGCGGGATTGCTGGGTTCGCTAGTGGCCGCGCGGCTGGTGGTGTCTTACCCGCCGTTTCACGTGGCCGCTCTGGGATATACGATTGCCGCGACGCTGCTGCTGAGCTTGGGCAAATTTGGATCGGGGTACGCGGCAGTCCTGATGGTGAACCCTCTGCTCTATTTTTTTCTGATTGGCGATCAAAACATTGTGAACGCCATGGCCGGCCAGCTTTATCCGCCGAAAATCCGGGCGACCGGCACGGGATGGGCCATTGGCATTGGACGCATCGGAGGAATACTCGGGCCCAGCATAGCGGGACTCCTGCTTGCTTATCATTGGACGCCCGGCCGACTATTCATGCTTGCGGCGCTTCCAACTTTGGCGACTGCGGCCGCCGCTTTTGCACTGTCCTGCGGGATGAAGCTATTGCCGGGCGGGTGATGTTCGGCCATCGGGAAATCGCGGATGTAGTGTCAATATGAATTGGAGAACAGGAATGAAGAAAAACCTGCGCAGTAATTTGGAACCGGGAGTTCCTCGAGAGGCGGTACGGCGCGCGCAGTGGCGTGCGCTTGGCCTTTCGGATGAGGATATGCGCAAACCGAAAATTGCCGTGGTGAATAGCTCTTCGGAACTCGCGATCTGTTTCAGTCACCTGGACGGTATTGCAAAAATTGTAAAAGAAGCGGTCCGCGAGGCGGGCGGGTTGCCTTTTGAAATTCGCACCGCTGCCCCCAGCGATTTCATTATCAGTCGCGGGCACGAAGGCGGATACATCCTTCCCAGCCGCGATCTGATCGTCAACGACATTGAGATTGCGGTCGAGGGCGCGCAGCTTGACGGAATGATTTGCCTCTCTTCCTGTGACAAGACGCCCCCAGCGCACCTCATGGCCGCTGGCCGCTTCAACATCCCCACGATTCTAGTGATCTGCGGCTATCAATCCTGCGGCGAAATAAACGGAAAACCCGTGGACATCGAAGATGTCTTTCTGGGCTCCGTCCAGGCGTCATTCGGAAAGCTCACGCGCGAGGAAGTATGCTTACTGGCCGACAATGCGATCCGAGGGCCGGGTGTGTGCCAGGGAATGGCCACAGCCAATTCCATGCACGTGGTGTGCGAGGCTTTGGGAATGAGTCTTCCGGGCAGCGCGCCCGTGCTGGCGAACAGTCCTAAAATGCTGGAATTCGCGCGCCTTTCCGGACGGCGAATCGTCGAGCTTGTGCTGGAAGATATCAAGCCCAGAGATATTCTGACCGCCGGCGCGTTTCGCAACGCCGCCGCAGCCGTGCTGGCGGTAAGTGGTTCGATTAACTGCATAAAACATCTCCAGGCGATCGCGGTCGAGTCGGGCGTAAGCCTGGATGTGTTTAATCTTTTCAACGAGCTTGGTGAAAAAATTCCTGTTCTGAGCGCCGTTCGCCCCAACGGCGAGGATTCCATCGAGTCTTTCGAAGCGGCCGGTGGCGCCAGGGCAATTATGAAACAGCTTGAGCCGCTACTTGACTTGGATGTGCTCACCGTCACGGGGCGCACCGCTCGCGAAAACCTTTCTACCACGGTCGTGCATAATGCGGAGATTATCCGCCCGATTAGCCGTCCATTCTCAAATAAGCCGCCCATTGTTATCTTGCATGGATCGCTGGCGCCCGAAAGCGCCATCGTAAAATTGGGGCTGCGCGGCCCGGATCGCGCAAGCCGATTTGCGGGCAAGGCGATTGTCTATGAGGATGCGGCCTCAGCCATTCAGGGCATAAAAGGCGGCGAGGTCCGGCCAGGACACGTGCTGGTCGTGCGCGGCATGGGGCTCAAAGGCGGACCAGGAATGGCCGGACCAGCGTCGCATGTCGTATTCGCGCTGGACGCCGCGGGCCTGCAAAGTGAGGTCGCCTATATAACGGATGGGCAGTTGTCCGGACTTTGTAACAAGGGCTTGACAGTGGCGGAAGTTTCACCGGAATCCGCCGTTGGCGGTCCGATTTTGCTTGTCACTAATGGTGACACAATCACGATTGATGTGGACAGGCGCATTCTTGACCTTGGAGTTTCCGAAGTCGAGCTGGCCCGAAGACGCGCATCCCTTGGTGAGCCCGTGCTGCCCAAGGCCACCGGATACCTTTCGATCTACCAACGAACTGTGCAGCCTATGTCGAAAGGGGCAGTGCTGGTGTTTGAAACTCCGGATGACAATGCTTGAACGTGAGACGCTTCGCGGCGCCGCCCCGGCTCACTTCTTTTCAGGCGTCGCGGCAGGAGTTCCGCCGTTGTTATCCGGCGTTCCCTGCAAAAAGTCGTCGAAATTGACGCCTGGTGGCGGCGCGATCACGGCGGCCCGTGTGGTTCTGAAGCCCACTAGGCGACCCATGATAATGATGCCAATCCACATGGCCAGTGACAGTGCTGCCGCGGCTTTGCCCGCACGGGGCGCAGATGGAGCCGCATCCCAGCGATGAATCGTCCGCCCGGCGGTCAGCTCAAAGACAAGCATGTTGATGCCGGAGAGCGCCAGCAGCAGCATCTTCACACGGAAAAAAGAATTGTGATAATACACGCGGGAATTCGTAATGAACATCAGCGACCCGGTCAGCACCGTCAAGGCAAACGCGGCCCATGTCCACTTCAGGATGTCCGAGGCCATCTGCTTGAACGATCGGTGGGTTGAGGCGACTCCCAACAGCCGCAGGTCAATTATTAAAATCGTTCCGAAGACCAGCGACAAGCCAACGACGTGAGTCGATTCGATCAGGGGAAACAGCCACAGCGCGTCGCGAATCCTGGTGGCAAGACCGGATGCCTCGATTGCTTTGAGAAGAGCGTTGATATCCATTGGGCCGTTTCTAATCCACACTCATGGTTACTTTAATTTTTTGCGGTTGCCTCAGGCTTTGGTTGAGGGCGACCAGGAGCCCCAGACATGGTCATAGGCAATCAGGCGTCCCAGAATAATAATGCCCACCCATACCAGGAACGTAACTACGGCCAGACATTTAATGGATACACGATGAACGAGAGTTTGCTCCCACAGTTGTTCGTGTTTCCGCAGCGTGATTTGGAAAATTGCAGCGATCAGCGTGCCGACAGCCACCAGAAACATTTTCAACCAGAACGAAAAAGACACCAGTTCGCGCACCGGTTCACCTATTACCATCAAGAGACCGGTTGGCAGCAGCACGCACAGCGCACCCGTCAACCAGGGACCGAACCGCCTGGTGGTCTGCCGCAATGTTTGATCCATCCACGCCCATCCCAGGACGCGCAGATCAATCATGAACACGGACCCCATTACCACTGCAATGCCAAGAATATGGATGGATTGAATAGTTGGGATGGCCCAGCTGTTATGTTCTTGTATGAAGACGCTCAGAAAAGTGGTGGAGAGCCACTCGGCAAAATGTTTCAAGTCACGCTTCCTTGATTCGTATTTGCAACATTATATTTCGGACGCTTCCGCGGCACGATGCCGCGACGCTACCGTCCATGCAATAAATTCTCGCGCACTGATAACTGAGACAACACAGCACGCACCCTCGGCATTTTAGAACGTGGTTCCACCGAGGATCTCGTTGCCCTTAACCGTGTCGCAGGTCTTGCCGGGCTCGGGTGGTGTTTTCCAAGGGCATTTGACAATGGCGGTGTCGGCAGCTCGAGATCCAAAAGGGCTGCCATCCCGGAGGGGATTCATCTTGACGCTGAATATCGTTCCGGCGGGGAAAGAAGCGGCGGTAATCCCTTGCTGCGCCATAGCCGCGGCTCCCGCCATCTCGACGCCCCAATCAACCAATTTTCCGTCTTTGTCCTTGGTCAGTTTGCCGTCGGGAGCAATCAAATAGAAATGGAGTTCGGCATGGTTGGCCTGAGCAACGAACTGGTGAGCGACGCCCGTTAGCACCAAGACCTTCGTCTGATCGTACATGGCGAACGAGTGGTGTGAAAACGCCGGCAGGACGTAGAGCCCCAGAGCGATAAATGCAAAGAGTCCGGCCATCATCCAAACCTTGATTGGCGATTTTTTCATGATCGTATTCTCCGTTCAAGCGACGGCTGCAAACCATCGAGCCTGCTTCCGCAGCCGCTCATTTATTTCTTAGCCTACTTAAAAATATCCAGTATTTCTTGAGGCAAATCATCCTGCGGCTTGTCCCAGCCGACTTCAAAATACTTATTCCAGTTTTGGGCCCACGGCCGGCCGTAGTAGTCAATATAGCGAGGGTCGGCGTTGGTGAGTTGCGTAGGCCTGCCATTGGTATTGCGCAGGTTGCTCAAACACTCGATATATGTATATCGCTGGGCCGGATCGTCCGAAGTCGCACGGCGAACAAAACGATAGGTGGCATGAAGCGGCTGGACAAACGCATCGGGATCATAAAACACGGCCTCGTGATCGAGACCCACGAACTTGCCGGCGGCGTCGTAGACGGGCTTGTAGGTTTCGACCGTCTCAATCTTACCGCTAAATTCAAACATCGAGTGCGACAGTGTCCACGCTTGAACATTCGCGGTCCAGGTAATCAGCGTGGTTCCATCCCAGAATCCCACCGTCTCCCCGTACCATTGCGGGACCTTTTGCACATGCTCTTTCCCGATCAATACCTGGCGCAGGAAGTTGGCTGCGATGCCGGAAAGGAATTGAACGTTCCACGGGGTCATCGTGAGCTGGAAATTTCCGCCTTGCGATGCCTGGGCCCACCAGCGCATGAATCCTTCGGGATAACAGAAGGAAGCTTCCCATTGAGGCGCGTTGTCCACGGCCTCGTGATAGTCAATCTGAACCATGCGTTTTTGATATTCCGGAGTCAGCAGGGAAAGTATCGTGGAGGTTTGATTAACGGTTCCCCAAAGCCACTCGGCGCCGTGATCGGGCCGCTGGTCCCGCGCGTAGTATCCATCCCAGTCTGGTATCGTCGCTTTTGTATAGACGGTGGGGCCGCCCTTCGCTTTCGCTGCCGCCAACAAGGCCTCGTAATGTTCCTTGGCTGTCTTGTAGGGGTAAGGACTGACAATCTTTTCTCGCGGGTAATCCTGTTTGCAATCGCCCCAAGCAGCCGATGTGGGCGGTTGTCCCGCAGCAAAACGAATACGGCCTGAGGTCCAGATATCGGTTAGCTGGCGCGGCGTATTGCAGCGGAAATAGCGCTGATCAGACCAAAGTTTCTGATCTTTATAGAAATTTTTCGATGAAAACAAATCGCCAGGTAAGGCCTGCATTCCCGCCGGAGGTCCGGCGAACGTCGGCGTCGGTCTGCCGAAAGCCCCAGCGAGTCCTGTCTGCGAGTCTTGCTGTCCCTGGGGCGCTTGTCCCGCCCCCACTTGCAGCGGCCCTTGCTGCCCCTGCCCGGCAGGCTGCGCCACCTGTTGTTGCGCGAAGATGGTGGTCGTTACCGGCGCGACTGGCGACATCCAGATGAAAACGATCAGAACCACGAAGACGAGTAAACGAACAAATATTCCAAGCTTCATTTGTTTTCGCCCTCTCATAGTTTATACCAAATTTCAAGGCGCACAGGATCATCTGCCGGTTGACCAAATTAACTGGGAAACCTTCATTGACAACCCATGTGGCTCGCAACATTGCCTTCCTTGACTCTGCTTCACGTCGAAAAAAACATGGACGCGGCAATGTTGTCCTGAACCCACTCGAGCGCAATGTGATTACGTTTTTGTTAGAAGCTCAGCTTCAAGCCCAACAGCATCTGCCGAGCGCCGCCGGTCCCATTGACCGGATTGCCGTCGCTAGGTTGTCCGCTCGAGAAACCGAACAGGAACGGCAGGTTCACGATATTCCCCGTGAACCCTTGAGCATAGCTTCTGGTGTTGAGGACGTTGAAAGCCGAGGCGGTGCCTTGCAGACTGAACCGCTCGCCGAACTTCCACGTCTTACTGAGCGACAAATCCCACTCATGGAATGATGGACCGATCAACGAACCCGGCCTCATGTTGCCGAAAGTTCCCTGAGCTGGAGGAAGGATTACCGACTTGCCGTTGGCGGACACATAGCATCCAGTTGCATTAAGGGAAGCCAAGCCGCTCGACGATCCCAGAACCTGCGCATTCATGGCGGTGTTCACCGGCTCCGCGTTAGCCGCGTCTATGCAAACTTGCGGTATGGCTGCGCACCCCGCAAAAGCAAAAGCGCTAAACCCGTAACATGGAGCTCCCGCAAGCTTTCCAATGTCCTTGAAATCGGTCCCTTTTCCGTAAAGAGACCACGGTTCGCTAGCGCCGCCGAAAAGTCCTCGTCCACCACCGACACCAGCGAAGTCGTTACTGCCATCCAAGCCGCTAAAGGGCACCCCGCTTTGCATGTTGATGGTGCTGGAGACCTGCCATCCCGTCAACAGTTGTGCTGGCACCTTAATCGCTGGAACCGCGTAAACCAGCGTAATGCCCAAGTCCTGCGTCGGCGACTCAAGTCCATAGTCGCACGCAACGCACTGACTGTTTGTTATATAAGGATTGTTGCCGCCCTTGGGAGTGCCCAAGTCCCTCGAGAACGTATAGGCCGCATTCAATGTCAGTCCGTGGAAATTCCGCAGAACGAAAGTCGCTTGCAAAGCGTTGTAATTGGAATGCCCGGCCGGGCCATATACGAAGATACCGTTGAACCACGGAAACTGGCTGTAATACGGCTGCCGCTTCCGAAGGGATCCGGTCACGCTTCCGTCGGCACCGCCAAGCCCATCCCCGGCGGCTCCCGGTGCCGCCTGATTGACGTTGATCTCGCTAGATAGATCGGACGCGTGAGTGCCCACATAATTCACCGTTAATGAAGCGCTAGAGCCAAAGGCACGTTGGACGCCTAGCGTCCAGGTGTACAACGGGGACCGTCTCTGATCCGTGTTCATCGCCAACTGGCCGTTTGCGAGCTTGACGACGGTGCCTCTCGCCTTCAGGGTGCACGGCGAAGGAATGGTGCCATCCGCCAAATGGACCAACTGGTTACCGGTGCCGCATGTTACCTCACTGTTCAGACTGGAGGGGAAAACCGGGACGTTGGGCAGCCAAATTTTCCCCGCGTTCTGCCCGGTCAATGCCGAACCCGGAAGGGAAAGCACGGCCGTATTCACGGCCTGCGGGTTTTGGGAGCCCGGAAACACTGGAGTGGCATTGGGGCCGGAACCAGGATTGTCATTGTAGAGGCTGGCCCCTGTAGGAATGGAGTTGAGGCCAGCGCCGAAACCCTGCGCGATTAAGTCGTCCACCTGGGGCGTATCGTAACTCATGCCAAAGCCCCCCCGAAGCACCGTGGTTCCCTTGCCCGTGATATCCCAGGCGAAGCCCACGCGGGGGGCAAAAGCTTTATTATCTGCTTTATAAAGCGGGGTGCCATTCTGCTGCACCATGCCCGTGAGTGAAAACGGATCGAAGTTAGCTGCGCTGTTATTGTCCACCAGAATCGCCGGTTCCAATTCATAGCGTAGCCCCAGGTTCACGGTCACTCTCGAATTCAGCCGGAAGTTGTCCGTAAAATAGAATGCTTCCCGGTTAAAGCCAAGACTGGTCAATTCCTGCTGGGGATTCACCAGGATTTGGTTGTTGGCGCCAAGCGCTCCACCAAGGTAATCCTGCAGATCCGTGGAAGCTGAAAATTTCCCCCCAAATGGACACGGTAGTTCAGGATCTCCGTGGCCACATGGCCCAAACTTATTGCCACCGTCAAAATTGAGAATGCCGTCGAGCACACCTGGGGCGCCAATCCCCCGGAACCTGCTGTGATGGAACTCGAAGCCGAACTTGAAATTGTGATTGCCATGCACATAGGAAACGTTGTCGTAGACCGTGTAAGTAGCCTGGAACACTCCCTGGTCGCTGGCGAAGAAGGACAGCGCGCCCCAGCTGGGATAGCCTGACTGGTTAAAATTCACAGCCGGAAATCCGCAGAACGGAGACGGAGGATTCGCCCCTGAAATGAAACCAAGCGCCTTATAATCCGGCTGGCCCGCATTTCCGATGCATTCCGCGTTGCCATCCGCCAGGTTGTAGCGGTTGTAGCCGAAGCGAACGTCGTTCACCCAGTTGGAATTTGGCACGTAGGTCCATACAGCGCGCATCATTTGCGTGCGGCTGACGTTCAAGTTGTCCCAGAACGACGGCACGCCGACGTTTGGCGTGGTGGTGGTTGCCTGTCCAAAGAAATATTCGCCATTAATTGAGTTTGCGTCGTTGGGATGATAGTCAATTTTTCCGAACCCGTTGTTCGAATGGCCGAAGGAAACCGCAGGCACGCCAACACCATTCGTTATGAGTGAGTTGCTTCTGAATACGCCCTTGGTCCCGCAAGTGGCTACCGCGGTGGGCGCTGCGCCGGTCACGGTGCAATCCGAAAGGCTGAGACTCAATGTGCTCGGCAAAATGTTATGGTTGTTAATCATGTCCTGGATCATAAGCGGCACGCTGTTAGTAATGGCATCCACAGCTCCGCCATTGACGGTGGGCACGGTTGCAGTGGCGGCGGTTCCAACCGTATAGCGCATTCCGTCGAAGGCGCCGAAGTAAAATAACTTATCCTTCTTGATCGGCCCGCCCACTGATCCGCCGAACTGCTCGAAACTATCCTCCTGTTTTGGCGCGCCATTCAAGTAGGGGTCGTACGCATCCAAACTGTTATGGCGGCCGAATCCGTACGCGCTGCCATGGACAGTGTTCGTCCCCGATTTCAGGCCGACATTTACCACCGCACCCTGAAACCACCCGAATTCCGCGGGGGGATTGGCCATTACGTTGACTTCCTGAACGGCATCCTGGGGCAGGATCGTCAGTTCGTCGGTGCTGGTGGCCGCGCCGATGAGTGGCCCGGAGTTGACGAATATGTTGCTGTTCTCCACGCCGTCCAGCAAATAGTAATTGCCCTGGCCACCGGCGCCGTTACTTTCGTAGTTCGGCGAATTTCCGCCCGGGTTGCCATGGATTCCCGGCTGGAAATCCAGCACTTTCGTAAACAGCCGGCCGTTGAGGGGCAGCTCGGCGAGGGCTTCGGTCTGCAGCGTCGAGGAAATCACGGCGTTGGTGGTATCAATGATGGGAATTAATTCGGTTACGGTGACGGTCTGATTCTGATCGCCCGGCTGCATGGTGAGATCGAGACGCACTTCCTGGCCAACGCCCACTTCGACGTTTTGGCGCTCAATGGTCTTGAAGCCTTTGAATTCGACCTTGACCGTATAGGTGCTGGGCACCAGGCTGGGCGCCGAGAAACCTCCGGCGCTGTCCGTGGTCAATGTTCGCGATACGCCTCTGGGTACGTCCACCACCGTTATGGTGGCTCCGGTGATCACGCCGCCGCTTTGGTCGGAAATGTTCCCCAAAATGCGCCCCTGGTTGAGTTGCGCGGAAGCGGGCAGACACATCAGCAACAGCAACACACCCATGCCCAGCATCGCCATCATGCGTTGGGCAGTAATAACCACCGGTATTTTGGAAAAAGTGGAAAAAGCTGAGAGGCTATTCATGAGCGCTCCTAAGTGTTGTGTCTCATATATCTAATTGGAATAGATTCTGAAATGCAGCCAACCATGGAGTAGAGATATCTTTTGTGAAGCAGGGTCGGACACAAAAAGCGATGCCGGGCGCGCAAACCGCCGGATGCGCGAATGGAGAACCAACTTCGGCCACCCCTGCGAGTCGTACATGCTGCCGCCGACTCAATATCCATGCCGTATTCAGCTGTTCAATCGTAAATCACCCGCACAGGCCCGGGACATTTGCATGTTGCGAAGAGATTTAGTCCACGCCCATTTCAAAGTCAAATACATTAATTGAGGGCTACCTAGACTGATTTCATATACATGCTGGCGTTTCATATCGGCAATGACGGCTATTTTTCGCTGCAAGCAGCGCCGGATTTTTTGATTGGGAATCCAACGATATGCACCAATCCGCGCAATCACCCAAGAACTAATACTCAAATTGCGGAAAAACTTTCTTCCGCGACTGCAAATGCCGCAATCTAATCAAATACAGCCGTCTTCCCTCCATACGGTAAGACTCGAGATTCCAGATGCAGGCGAACGCCACGCGCAAGCACGATCCTTTCCAAATCGCGTCCTTTCCGGATTAGATCTTCGACCGAATCCCTGTGGCTGACGCGCATGACGTCTTGTTCGATAATGGGGCCGTCATCCAACTGCTCGGTGACGTAGTGGCTGGTGGCGCCAATCAGTTTGACGCCTCTTCGATATGCCTGGTGATACGGCTGCGATCCGATAAACGCCGGCAAAAAAGAATGGTGAATATTGATGATGCGGCTGCTGTACTTGGCCGTAAACTCCGGTGTTAGTACCTGCATATACCGGGCCAGCACGATCAGGTCAATCTGTTCGCTCGCCAGAAGCTCCAATTGTATTTTTTCCTGCGCTCTTTTGTTCTCCGACCCGATGGGGAAGATATGGAACGGAACCCCAAACCGTCGCGCAACCGGTTCCAGGTCGCCATGGTTGCTGCTCACCAGGACAATCGTCCCGGGGAGTTCTCCGGCGGCGTTCCGCAAAAGCAAGTCGTATAAACAATGACTGTATTTTGAAACCATGATTGCAATTCGTTGCGGCCGCTGGGAGAAATGAATCTGCCATTGCATGTTCGACGCTTCAGCGATGGGAGCGAACTGGGCGGCAATATCCTCCGGCGCAATCCTGAATTCCTCCAGCTCCCATTCGACGCGCATAAGAAATAAACCCGATTGCGAATCGATGTGATGATCCGCGTGGACGATATTTCCGTTGTTCCGGGAGACAAATTCCGCGATTTGAAACACCAATCCTCGTCGGTCCGGGCAACTCACAAGCAGGATTGCCGTTGGTCTTTGGGCCATCGAATCTCCTGAGTTTGGTGGTGTAATTTGCGTTGGATTCATTTTTCGCAACTTGCAGTGAACTGTTTTGGCGCCGCGTGATCCGAATTGAACTTCATCCTTAATTTATTTTGGAGCAGTTTCGGTTTTCACGGGGACCAGGTCTGATTTCTCAGCCGAAGTGGTTTCCACCGGCCGCGCCATTTCCATATTTCGCATATCGTCGAGGTCCGCGGACATTGTCACGGACAATTGCGTTAAAGATTGGGAACCGCCGGGGCGGGCGTCGCGATTCAGGAAGTAATTGATCCATGAGCTGGTTCCCTGCAAAGCGCGGTCGGGAGGGGGAATATAAGCGCCGAGGCGTTCCACATCGTTGGCAGCCTTTGCCCTTTCATACACGTCCCCCCAAATGCACGGTTTATCAACAACCTCGCAGATCCCCTGGATATTGGCGCCTCCGCATGGTCCGTTTCGTATTTGTTTGGGACACGTTTGCGGGCAGACATACTCCATGGCCCCCAATACGCAATTGCCGCACGATTGACATCCAAACAATGGAGATTTGATCGCAACCTCAAAGCGCTCCAACTGATGAGCGAGAGAAGGTTTTCGGTCCACCCAACCAAAAAACTTTCGCAGCAATCGACGCAGGACATTTTCTTTGTTAACAGGGAACAGATTGACCAGCGTGTCCAATAATCGGGGCACGACGCCACGGCTCCTGGAAGCAGGAGTGTTGGAATTGTACAGATAAAATCCCCGTGCGGGAGCGAAAGTCGATTCCTCGACTAATTCTTCCCATCTGGATTCTAGAATTCCCGAACGGTCAATAATCCAGCGAACATCGTCTGCGTCATGGGTTCCCCCCAGATATGCGCCCGCGTACCCGAGGCCTTTGAGAATCGCCACCATGCGGGCAGCGCGCTCAAGGCGAGCCGCTTTCCCTTTGTCCGCATCCTGCGACTCCGCCAGCAGGGCCGCCTGGAGCTTGGGCGAAACCCAACAACCGGGGATATCTCCATTTGCCATTTTTTCTGCCGCTCGTTTATTCAGAACGTACACATTGCCAAGCACTGGAAAAGGGCCGATATTGTCGTCCAGGTAGCGCTTGAGTTCGCGGAACTTCCCGGGATCATACCCAAGCTGTGTAATCGCGTAGTTGGCGCCCGCCGCGATCTTCTTTTTAAGCTTCAGATATTGATACGCACAATCGGGCTCCGCATACTTGAAGGGCGATACAGCGACTGCAATCCAATAAGGATTTGCGGCCTGCCGCAGCTCATTCATCAGATGAATCAGCTGGACGGAGTCGAGATCGAAAACGCCCGATGCGGGATCTGATTTTGGGAAATCTCCGGTCATGGCAAAAACATTTTCGATTTCCAGGGCGTGAATTTCTTCGAGCATTTTCCGAAGGCCATGGCGATCGTGGCGAACGCAAGTCACGTGGATATTGGGTGTAAGTCCCAGGGCACCCACGGCGGCGGCAATGCGCACCGGATCATGGCCCGGGACGCCGCCCGCGTTGTTCGTCACGCTCCCGCCGACCACCCCGGAAATTTGCGCCAAACGCGACGCCCGCTCGAGAATCTGAGCCTCCTCAAAACGGCGCGAGGCTTCGATTTCGACCAGGTAACAGAACCGGCCTTGGGTGAGGGCTTCGCGGATTGGATTGAGCGGTGACATGCTGCGTTCCGAGCTGAAATTCCGCTTCCTTGGTTCGACAGGCTGCGCCTAGCGTGAAAATAGGCGTGGAGCGATGTAAAGTAAAATATATTGTTCCTTCGCTATTCAGACTTCTTGCGTATGAGAGGGAATTCCGATAGCGTCTCCTAATCGGGCTGAAATCCGATGGCCTGGCAAATTCGTTTTTCTCATTGAAACTGTCGAAGGACGATTCGCAAACTGAAACTCAATTCGCGAACGCCTGATTTTGCCGGGTTCATTCCGCACGCAGACATGTGAGGACTAAGAAAATGAAAAAACTTCTGGCATTCGCTTTGCTGGCGTTCCTTGGAAATTTAGGCAGCGCGCGAAATCTCCCGGCGCAGGACCTGGTGATCACGAACGCGCGGATTATCGTCGGCAACGGCAACGTGATCAATCAG
>Ga0075026_100000250_pt1 | contig 20763 bp, 16 predicted proteins | sample Str012_2_FD_71392 | JGI IMG/M metagenome (GOLD analysis project Ga0075026, IMG submission 71392) | Freshwater sediment microbial communities in response to fracking from Pennsylvania, USA - Straight Creek_MetaG_SC_2012 | ecosystem: Environmental > Aquatic > Freshwater > Creek > Sediment... | reverse complement strand
ATGTCATCGTCAAGATCCCCCGGTGGAACTTCGACAAGTTCAAAGGTGCCAACGACACCCTGGGACTGCAGATGAAATCCGTGGGCGAGGTCATGGCCATCGGCCGCAGCTTCACCGAAGCCGTCCAGAAAGCCTGCCAGAGCCTGGAAAATAATGCCGTGGGACTCGGGTACTACGGCAAGAGCATGATGCACGCTGACGAGATCGTCGATTATCTCAAGATACCCAAGTGGGACCGGCTCTTCCGCATCAAGGATGCCCTGATGATGGGCATCAGCGTCAAAACCATCGTACAGGCCACATTGATCGACCGCTGGTTCATCTATGAGATCCAGAAGATCGTCGACATCGAGAAGGAGATCTCCAAATACAAGATGGACACGCTGCCGCTAGACCTCCTGCGCAAAGCCAAGCAGCACGGCTTCAGCGACGAGCAGATCTGCCGCGTCATGCAGAACGGCCAGGAAGATGAACTGTACGAGAAGAGAAAAGCTGCCGGCATCACCCGCGTATACAAGATGGTGGACACTTGTGCCGCCGAGTTCGAGGCCAAGACGCCCTATTTCTACAGTACTTTCGAGAACGGAGGTGTGAATGAAAGCAACGTGAGCGAAAAGAAAAAGGTCGTCGTGCTCGGATCGGGCCCGAACCGTATCGGCCAGGGCATCGAGTTCGACTACTGCTGCGTGCATGGACTCCTCGCCATCAAGGAGAGCGGATACGAAGCCATCATGGTCAACTGCAACCCGGAGACCGTTTCCACCGACTTCGACGTTGCGGACAAACTTTATTTCGAGCCCGTATACTGGGAGCATCTGTGGGAGATCATCGAACACGAGAAGCCCGAGGGCGTCATCGTACAGCTGGGCGGCCAGACCGCCCTCAAACTGGCCGAAAAACTCCATGCAAAGGGCATCAAGATCATCGGCACTTCTTTCGACAATATGGACATCGCGGAGGACCGCGGCCGATTCAGCGACATGCTCAAGGAGCTCGACATCCCCTACCCGGAATATGGTACCGCCTTCTCCGTGGACGAAGCCGTCGAAGTGGCCAAGAAGGTCGGCTACCCGGTGCTGGTCCGCCCCAGCTACGTGCTCGGTGGACAACGCATGAGGATCGTCATCAACGACGATGAAGTCGAAAAGGCCGTCGTCAGCCTGCTCAAGCACTTGCCCGGCAACAAAATCCTCATTGATCACTTCCTGGACCGTTGCCAGGAAGCGGAAGTGGATGCCATCTTTGATGGTGAGAACTTCCATGTGATGGGTGTCATGGAGCATATCGAACCCGCCGGCATCCACAGCGGCGACAGCAACGCCGTACTGCCCGCCTTCAACCTCGCACCGCTGGTGGTCACCACGATGGAATATTATTCCGAGAAGATCGCCCGGGCGCTCAACATCAAGGGCCTCATTAATATTCAGTTTGCGATCAAGAACAGCAAGGTCTTTGTCATCGAAGCCAATCCACGCGCATCGCGCACCACGCCCTTCATCGCGAAAGCCTACCAGATCCCTTACCTGAACATCGCCACCAAGGTGATGCTCGGCGTGAAGAAACTGACGGACTTCACCTTCGAAAAGAAACTCGAAGGCTTCGCCATCAAGGAACCCGTATTCAGCTTCGACAAGTTCCCCGGTGTGAACAAGGAGCTCGGGCCTGAAATGAAGTCCACCGGAGAGGCTATTCGCTTCATCAAGGACCTCCGCGATCCCTACTTCCGAAACCTGTACAAGGAACGCAGCATGCACCTAAGTAAATAGGCACATCTACATCTACCGAAGGCGCGGGAACTCCCGCGCTTTTTTTTGCCCACCTGTTTTAAACGCATAGCGTCCCGGTCTTACCGACTGGCGAACCTAGATTGCAGGCATGCGGACCCAAGCCCCGCCATCCTGGAGTGCACACCCATTCGTACGGCTCACACCCGCTTTCCTGGTCGGTGTGATCGGTGGAGAAACGAGAGCCGTCGACCTGACGTTTGCCTGGTGTGCCGCCCTGGCCTCGCTCCTGTTGATGCTCTGCTGGCTATTGTTGCCACCGGCCCAAAGATGGGCATGGAAACTCCTGACCGGCACCGCCATCTACCTGTTGTTGCTTTCGGCTGGAACAGCCTGCTCCCTGCTTCATCAAATGCAAATAAAGGGTCATGCAAGAACGATCACACCAGACCAAAGGGGCCTTGTCGCTGAACTGCACGATGTGGTGCCGATCCACAAGGACCTGTACCGCGCCAGGGCAGAACCCATCGCGGCCCCGCAACCCAACTCGAAAGGTCCTGACGGGGATATTCTTCTCTATTTGGACATGCGCAAACAGGCTCGCATTCCGGAGAGTGGGGACCTGATTGCGATAAGGGCGGCATGCAAGCGTATTCGCAACCGGGGCAACCCCGGAGAGCCGGACTACGCCGGCATGCAGGCAGACAGAGGAATATTCTGGCAGGCGTACGTGACACAGGACGACCTGTTCGTGCTGGAACACCGGAGACCGCCGTTCTGGGAAGCGCATTTCCTTCGATCACGCCTTTGGATCGAGCATACCCTGCATAGCTCTCTGACGGATAGTGCTTCGGCGGACCTGGCCTCGACCTTGCTGACCGGCCATCGGGCAGCCCTGGATCCGGACCTGCTGCGGGCATATGCCGACACGGGTGTCGTGCACGTCATCGCGATCTCAGGGCTGCATCTGGGCATGATCCATGGCCTCATGCTCTGGTTGCTGAATCCCCTGTTCCGAAGGCTGAGGTGGACAGGAACGGGTGCGCTGGCAGTATTACCCTGGCTATGGATCTACGCTTTTTTCACGGGTGGCTCGGCCTCGGTCATCCGGAGTGCGGCGATGTTCACAGGCATCGGTGTCGCCGGAGCCATGGGGCGACGGCAGTACCTGCTGAACGGGCTCGGCTCCTCGGCGATGGTCCTGCTGGCCTGGCGGCCGGACTGGATCACCGACATCGGCTGCCAACTGAGTTATGCCGCACTGCTCGGCATCGCCCTGTTCCAACCCTTCTTCCGCGGGATGATCAAAGTGACCAACCCTCTCGGTGCAGCCATCGGTGACCTCGTCTCCGTCACCCTCGCCGCACAGGTCCTGACAGCGCCGCTGGTGGCCTTTCATTTCCATCGTCTGCCCCTTCTTTTCCTGTTCAGCAACCTGCTGGTGGTGCCCCTGTCAAGCCTTGTCCTCTTGCTTTGCCTGCTACTCTGCGCCTGTCCTTGGCTACCAGCCCTGACCAAACCCCTGGGCTCCTTGACCACGGTGCTGATCCACCTTATGAATGGCCATGTGCTGGGTATGGACGCGGTGCCGAATGCCTCCCTGACGGATCTGAACCTGTCCATCGCGCAGGTGATCATCTTCTATGGCCTGATCGCCCTGTTCGCATCATGGCAACGCTTCGGTCGGCGGACGAACTGGATGGTCATTGGAGCCCTGACGCTGGCCTTCCGCATCATCGGCCTGACAGTCGATGCCCAGTATGACCGCCAAAGAGCCCTTATCGTCTTCAACTGCCGGAAACAGGCCCTCTATGCCCTGGTCGAGGGGCGCAACATGCTGATCCTGGCGGATGCATCACCGGGTGCCGACACACTCTTACGGAACCAATGCCTGCACCAGGCGGCAGCTTTCTACCGTTGCCAGCCACCGGTGATGCTCAGGCTCCGGCCAGGTACCACCCTGAGCTGGAAGGCGGTTGATGCGTCATGGTCAATCCAATGCGGACCAGGATGGAGCCGATTCATGGAAAAGCACTTGGGCGGACCCTTCCTGGTCCTGTCCGGAACCATTCCGCCACTCCCGGAAATGCCCGTGGCACCCGGCCCCAATAGCTTTCTGGTGGCCGATGCCAGCATGCCTTTGTGGAAAATTCCATCATGGAAAAGCTCCTTTGATGGGATACCTTCGCGCTTCCATTCCGTGGCAGAACAAGGCGCTTTCGTGACGGATATGGCAGATTTCTCCCGACCTGTCCCCTGACAAACCCCGAATCGCGACAACATGGAAAAGAAGATCCAATCCGCACTGATCTCCGTTTTTTATAAAGATGGACTCGAACCCGTCGTCCGCTTGCTGAACGAACTCGGCGTGACCATATATTCCACGGGGGGCACGCAGGCCTTCATCGAGAAACTTGACCTGCCCTGTGTTCCCGTCGAGGCGGTCACCTCCTACCCTTCCATCCTGGGAGGACGCGTGAAGACCCTTCATCCCAAGATCTTCGGCGGCATCCTCGGTCGTCGCGATGTTGAACAGGACCTCATGGAGATGATGGAATTCGAGATCCCGGCCATCGACCTGGTGATCGTGGACCTGTACCCTTTCGAAGAGACCGTTGCCAACACATCGGACGAGAAGTCGATCATTGAAAAGATCGATATCGGCGGACCCTCGATGATCCGGGGCGCAGCGAAGAACCACCGCGACCTGTTGGTCGTTGCTTCCAAGGACGACTATGCTCCGCTCGTCGAGATGTTGTCCACCCAGCAAGGCAGCACCACCCTCGATCAACGTCGCGCCTATGCAGCACGTGCCTTCAATATCGTCGCACACTATGATGTAGCCATTGCCCAATGGTTCAACCCGGGGTCCGAAGCGCATTTCCTGGCCAGCGCTGGAAATCCCCGCATCATGCGCTATGGCGAAAACCCGCACCAGCGCGGCATCTTCTATGGGAACCTGGACCAATGGTTCACCCAGCTCAATGGTAAGGAGCTTTCCTATAACAACCTGGTGGATGTGGACGCCGCGGTGCAACTGATCTCCGAATTCGGAGAAGCCGGTGTGGCCGGATCCGTGTTCGCCATCATCAAGCATACCAATGTCTGCGGTATTTCATCGCGTGCTTCAGTCAAGGAAGCCTGGGATGCCGCCCTTGCCGGTGATCCCGAGAGCGCCTTCGGCGGCGTGCTGGTCTGCAACGGACAAGTGGGCGCGGACACTGCCCAGGCCATCAACGAGATCTTCTTCGAAGTACTCATCGCCTCCTCCTTCACGGCAGAAGCGCTGGAGATCCTGCGTTCCAAGAAGAACCGCATTCTGCTCCAGTGGAAATGGAACGAATTGCCCGGCAACCAGTACAAGTCACTGCTCAACGGCGTACTTCTACAGGGCGCCGACGAAGGCAACTACGAAAAGTGGGAAGAAGTTGGTGGGCGAGAGACCACCGAAGCGGAAAAGGATGACCTCATATTCGCCAACAAAGTGTGCAAGCACCTCAAATCGAATGCCATCGCACTCATCAAGCATCGCCAGTTGATCGGCAAAGGTTGCGGACAGACCTCCCGTGTCGATGCGCTGCGCCATGCGATCGAAAAGGCGCACCATTTCGCATTCGACCTGCATGGGGCGGTACTGGCCAGCGATGCCTTCTTCCCCTTCGACGATTGCGTGAAGATGAGCCATGCCGCTGGCATCGTTGCCTTCATCCAACCCGGCGGATCCGTTCGCGACAAGGACAGCATCGCCTATTGTCAGCAGCATGGCCTCGCCATGGTCATGACCGGCCTGCGCCATTTCCGCCACTAAACGCGGCCCGTGCGCGACCCCTGAAGCCATGAAGGACCTCGTGATGGACCTGATGGACAATGTGAAGTCCGCACTCAAACCGCTGGACATCCGGAACCACTCCGAGAAGACCCGTGCGTTCATCGCCCTCGGCATGGTCAGCTTCTTCTGGGGTACCACCTGGCTGGCTTCCAAGATCGGGGTCCGGTACATACCCGCCATCCAGCTCTCGGGCATGCGCCATTTCCTGGGCGGTGGCATCTTCATCACTTATTTCCTGTTCAAGGGATACAAGCTCCCCGACCTCAAACTCCTCCTACGCTTCACGTGGATGAGCGTGTTAATGTTCGTCGTGAGTAATGGCCTGACTGTATGGTCCGTCCAATACCTGCCCAGCGGACTGGGCGCCGTGCTGGGAGCGATCGCCCCCGTGTGGATCGCCTTGTTCAGCCTGCTCTTGTTCAAAGACACGAAACTGAATGTCGTCGCGGTCATCGGCCTGGTCCTGGGCATCGGGGGCATCGCCATCATCTTCTCGGATCATTTACGGGAGATGGCCGACCCCAAATTCACCCTCGGCATCGCCATGGGCATGACGGGCACCATGGCCTGGGCATTGGGTACCCTCTTCACCGTGCGCCACGCGAAAGACCTTAACCCATATTACAGTCTGGGTTGGCAGATGTTCCTCAGCGGACTCATCCTGAACGTCCTGTCGCTGGTCACCGGCTTCCATGTTCCGTTCGCGGAAGTGGACCATCGTGCCTGGCTCTCGATCGCCTATCTCGTGGTTGTGGGATCCATCATCACTTTCACCGCCTTTATTTACACCCTCAAGCGCCTGCCCGCGGCACAGGCTTCCATCTACGCCTACGTGAACCCCATCGTGGCGGTGGTCATCGGGGCTTTGCTCAATCATGAGCCGCTCACGATCGCCATTGCAGCAGGCACGGCCGTCACCCTGATGGGGGTATACCTGGTGAACACCGGGTTCAAGAAGTCAAAGGAAGAATAGGCTGGAACCGCAATCCGGAATTCGCAATCCGGAATTCAAATGTCCCAGTACACCACGTCACGCAGAAATACTTCGTACACCTCGCTCCAACCTTTGAGGTGGGTCTTGTCGCCCAGCACATTGTTGTGCCAGATCGTGATCATGGTGCCCTTATGTCTCTTGATGAGGTCGTGATAACGGCTCATCTCGTCGAAAGCGCGGGCAGGATCATCCTTCTGCTCCCAGATGGAATTCGCATCCATGAAGCAGAATGGATAGAGGCGTAGCGCGGTCTGTTGTTCCCGTTCCAGATCATACCAGAAGTAAGGCGCCGCCACGGAAGCCCGGAAGCCATTGATGGTGCCATATCCCATCGAGAAATCCTTTTCGATGCCGGCCTCGATCAGCCGTCGGAAAGTGCGGGGCAGTGCGAAGCGTATAAAATGCTGCCGGGAGGCCGTTACCGGCTTGCCCGTGATCTTCTCCAGCGTCTCGATCTCATGGTCCAGCAACTCGGGCTTGTCGCCGCTCTGCCAGGAAGGGTGGATGCCGAGCGGATAGCCCATGGAATGATAACTGATCAGCTCGCGGAAGACACGCTCCGAGGGGTGATTGTTGCGGTCATATCCCTGCTGTTCGTCAGCCAGCAGAAAGAAATAAAAGGGTTTCAGGCCATAGGCAAGGTGCTGCGCATCCAGCCATTCATACACATCATATGGATCTTTTTGCCGGCCCCGCATCACCGCCCAGCGCTCCTTTACAAGTTCCCACTGACGCTTCATGACATTGCGCGCCAGGCCACCCAAGGTCCGGTACACGCTCTTGTACAGGTAGGAGAAAGCAATGTCGATGTCATAGGTGGGCAGATAACGAAAATGGCGGGGCTTAACTTCCAAAGCTGGAAAGCGCTGCTTCAGCAGCGTGCGCAGCTCCTCCACCCAAAAGGTCACCAACGGCTTTTGCAGGAAATCCTTCCGGAAAGCGAGGCTGTTGGTATGCGCATACCGCCCGAACGCATCAACCTGGTGCGGCAGGTATTCCTCATACCGGCTCAACAGCCAGAAGGCTGCGGAAAACAGGTCGAAAGGAAGGTCACCACCTTGCACGGCGAACATGGCGGGCTGGCCATTGTGGGTCAGCATGTCCATCTCCCGATCCATGATCCCGGGCTCGTCAAGCAACCCATGGGGTATGATGTGGAATTCATCCGGACGGATGCGGGTGAGGCCATAGTTCATCGTTGGCCCTTCGTAGCGACCGTAAGCCTCCGCATCACTGGTATGCATGAAGGGAATGCCCGCAAGGTCCGCCAGCAAGGTGTGGGCGATGTATTTCCAGCGCGGGCTGTCCGTCACGGAATGGACAAGGAGCATCTGTGGGGATCAAGATTATTTGGCAAAATACGCCTGTATCTGCAAAAGGATGGAATTCCCCGGGGTGTTTCGGAGCCGGAAACGGTTGCTGGGTCTAATTCGTACGCTTGTCCGCTTTCTCGCGCCAGAGCTGGTTGAAGGTCTTGGGCTGGAAATCGAGTTCACCATGCTGGCGGCTCCAGCTCTTGTAAACCTTGTTGACCATCCAGTTCTTCAGCTTCTGGTTGCCGGCATTCATGAGCGTGCGGCTGAGGGAGGCCTGCTTCCACACTTTCCAGGCCACCCGTTCCGACCAGGTGGGAAGTCCTGCGTGGACGGCCTCTTCGCGGTTCTCCAGCAGCAACTCATGCAGGTTGATGCGCACCGCGCACACTTCGGTGCAGTTGCCGCAGAGCGATGAGGCGTAGCTCAGGTGCTTCCAATCGCCCATGTCCTTGAGGTGCGGCGTGATGACCGACCCGATGGGTCCGCTGTATGTGGTGCCATAGCTGTGCCCTCCAATGTTCTTGTATACGGGACAAGCGTTGAGGCAGGCACCGCAACGAATGCAATACAGACTCTCTCGGGTCTTCGGGTTCTGCAACAGGTTGGTACGGCCATTGTCGAGCAGGATGACATACATCTCCTCTGGCCCATCGGGTTCTTCGGGTTGCCGCGGTCCACTGATGATGGTATTGTACACGGTGATCTGCTGGCCGGTGCCGAAAGTAGCCAGCAACGGCCAGAACAGCGCCAGGTCGGTGAGCGAGGGAATCACCTTTTCGATGCCCACGATCACGATATGCGTCTTGGGCCAGCCACAGCTGAGGCGGGCATTGCCCTCATTCTCCGTCAGAGCGATGGCGCCGGAATCAGCGATGATGAAATTCGCACCGGTGACACCCACTTCGGCCTGCGTGTATTTCTCGCGCAGCTTCACGCGGGCCACCTGGGTCAGTTCCTCCGGACTCAGGTTCGGCGGTGTGTGCAGCTTCTCGGCGAAAAGCTTGGCCACGTCCTCCTTGCTCTTGTGCATGGCCGGGGTGACGATATGATAGGGCGGTTCGCCGTCCAGTTGCTGGATATACTCACCAAGATCGGTCTCCACGCTCTCGATGCCGTTCTTCTCCAGGAAATCGTTGAGATGGATCTCCTCGGTCACCATGCTCTTGCTCTTGACGATCGACTTGCATTCCTTTTCTCTGCAGATGTCAAGCACATGCTTCAACGCCTCCTCGCCATCCATGGCCCAGAGCACCTTGCCACCACGGTCCCGCAGCTGTTTCTCGAACATCTCGAGGTTTTTGTCCAACTGCTCGATGGCGCGCCATTTGAGGTTCTTGGCCTTCTCGCGCACGGCATCCACGTCCAGGAACTGCTTCTTCCCCTGGGGTACGACGGCATCGTACTTACCGATGTTGAAGTTGATCTTCCTGCGGTGGTCCAGGTCGGCGGCTTTGATGGTCGACTTGGCGATGAAGGTGGATGCGTTCGTGTTGCTCATGGTAACCTCTTTATTCGGTCAGTCTTCTGCCTGGCGGATGTAATATTCCTGTGCGGCCTTGTCCAATGCCTTCCAGAACCGCTCGCCGTACTGCCGCACGAGAGGCTCCTTCAGGAACTTGTATACGGGCACCTGCAACTTCTCCCCCAACCGGCAAGCCGGCGTGCAGAGAGACTCGGAGTCACGAGGTTCATAGTTCAGCATCTCATAGTCCCCATACTGCCCAGACTTATGCTTGATGGGATAGAGATGGCAGGAGATGGGTTTCTTCCAGGTCATCTCGCCTTTGTTGTAGGCCTGCTCGAAGGCACACATGATCACGCCCTTGGCGTCGCGGGTGCCGTAGGCGCAAATGCCGTCGGCCAGCGTCGGTGTGACCCATCCAAAATGCTTGTCATAGCGATACAGTCCATTGCGATCGATCTCTTCCTTCCCTTCCGCCGTCATGTAAGGGCGGGCGGCATCGACTTCTGCGGCGATGATGTCGAGCTCCTTCACGGTCAGCGGCGCACCGGCGTCTCCGTCCTGACAGCATCCGCCCTTGCATTTTGCAAGGTCACAGACGAACTGCGCTTCGACGACATCGTCGCTGATCATGACTTTATCTATTACGATCAAATCGAGTGGGTTTATGCGAAATTAGCGAATTAACGAATTGGCGAATTAGCGAATTGAACAGCCGGTCGCTGATTTGCCCGCACCGCCAGCGAAATGCGGACAGGGCAGCGGGGTCGATCCGGTGAATTCGCGAATTCGCAAATCCGCTAATTCGCGAATTCATTTCCACCGCAAGGTGGAAATGAGATGCTTCATATCCTGCTCCAGGAAATCATTGACGATGCCGAGCGAATCAGCGTTGGGGGCCGCGTCGAAGTAGAGCGCCCCGCGAAGGAAATGCCGGCTGCTGTCCGTGACGAAGAACTGCCGGGAGGTGGCCGCATTGCCTTCCACTTTGAAATACACGCCCATGATGCCATTGGCGGTGCGGAAAGCCGAGTCCTGGATGCCATTGGCCTTGACGGAATGCTTGAAGGTCATCTTGTACGCCTCATCGCGCAGACCATCGAAAGTATTGGTCACCATGGAGTCCTTGTACCCCATGGGCGTCTTGGCCTTGTACAGGGACCTGCCGCCAATGGTCATATAACTGATGTAGATGCGCCCGCTGAACCGGGGGAAATCAACATTGATCCAATAGGGATTGTCCGGAGAGGCATCGAACAAGGTGCTGTCGCGGCCGATCTGTGCGTATTCAGGGTACTCGAACGTATAGGGGAAACCGGCCTGGTCGAAGGCCCGGTATTGGTGCTCAGGGAAATCGATGCGGAAATACCCCTTCGGCCTGGGAGAATAGGGTGTATTGCATGCGTATGCGGCGATCAGGGCCGTGGCCAGGAGGAACGGGAGTATTCTGCTCATTTGGAGGGGGCGGGATGCGGTTTGATGGTCACGCGGACCTTGATGATTCTATTCTTGGCAAGCTCGAGTACGGCGAAGGTGAAATCGCCGCTGACATATTCCTGCTCCGCCTGGGGTATCTCGCCTGCCAGTTCCAGCAGCAACCCGGCCAGGGTCTCACTCTCGCCACGGATACCATCGAATGTATCGACGGGCAGGGACATGTACCGGCAGGCATCGTTCACCATGGTCTTGCCATCGAATACGAAATTATTGTCGTCCAGTTTCCGGTTGGCGCTTTCCTCGTCATCGAACTCGTCGCGGATGTCGCCGATGATCTCTTCCATGATGTCCTCGAGGGTCACGATGCCTTCGGTACCACCGAACTCGTCGACGACGACGGCGAAATGTATGCGCTTGCTCTGGAATTCCTTGAGGAGGTCATCGATCAGCTTGTTCTCATGCACGAAATAAGGCGGCCGCATGAGTTGCTTCCAATGAAAGTCTGGCGGCTCGTCCAGGTGCGGAATGAGGTCCTTTGTATGGATCATACCGAGCACGTTGTCGAGGTTGCCTTGGTAAACGGGCAGGCGCGAGTAGTGCTGTTCCTCGATGCGGCGCAAAAGGGTATGGAAATCGATGGCAGCCTCCAGGCCATGTACATCCAGTCGGCTGCGCATCACCTGTTTCACGGTGATATTACCGAACTTGACGATGCCCTTGAGCATGTTCTTCTCCTCTTCCGTAGCATCCTGCGGGGTCGTGAGATCGATGGCCTGGTCAAGTTCTTCGAGGCTGTAGGCGCCGGAGCGCCTGCCTCCCATGGTGCGCTCGGCCTTGTCCGAGAAGCCCACCATCCAGGCACCGGTGCGCTTGAAGAGATAGTGCACGACAGAGACGAGCGGTGCAGAATAATAGGCGAAGCGAAGGTTGTTCTGAGCGGCCCATACTTTGGGCAGTACTTCCGCAAAAAGCACCAGCACGGAGGTCAGGAACGCCACTTTGACGACCAGGGAGAGGAGGAAACTCGTTGCGGGGTCGATCCAGAGGTTGACGAGGAAATTGCCGAGGATGATGATGGCCAGATTGATGACCGTGTTGGCGATGAGCATGGAGGCCAGCGTCAGCTTGGGCTCTTCGAGCATGCGCAGGATGCGTCGGGCGGAAGCATGCTGCTTGGTCTTCAGCAGGTTTATGTCCTTGAAGGAGAGTGAGAAGAAAGCCACTTCGGCCCCCGACACCATGAAGGACAGAAAAACCAGCACCAACAGGAGAAATACCATAATGGTGATGGCGGTCTGGGGCGCTGCATTCAGGAGCACAAGGTGACCAGGTAACCGGAACGCATCGGGGAAGGCGGGTGATTCCAACGGAGGCTTTTAAATCACGAAATTAGCATTCGCCTGACGAAATCAAAAGGGCATCCCTTCCGTGGGGTCCGAGATGGGTGGAATATCGTCCGAACCGAGGCCTTCCATCCCTTGCGCCTCCTGGCCACTGGGGCCATGTGGACCGTCAGTTCGCTTGTCCAGCATGATGAGATTGTCGCCGACCACTTCGGTCGCAAATTTTCGATTACCGTCCTTGTCCTCCCAGCTACGGGTGCGCAAACGGCCCTCGACATAGATCAGGCTTCCTTTGTGCAGGTATTTATGGGCCAGCTCGGCAAGTCCACGCCAGAGCACGACGGTATGCCATTCGGTCTGGCTGACGAGCTTGCCGGAGCGGTCTTTGTATGTTTCGGTGGTGGCCAGCGGGAATTTGGCCACAGCAATGTTGCCTTCGAGAAATTGTACGTCCGGGTCCTTCCCCAGGTTCCCAATGAGCATGACCCTGTTCACTCCGCGCATAAGGTTCTGATTTAGCCTTTTAAATATTTCCTGCCTGTGGTCTTCTTCAACAATTTAACCATTTTCCGCCAAAAATGAAACGATCAGGCGGGGAAAAGCCAGTTCTGACATGGCTTTGCGCGTGACCCACCGGTATCCTTCGGGCACTTCGAATGATGCGCCGGCCTTGACCCTGACGAAGGTCGCTTCCACCACCTGGTGGGTGAGCAGTTGCCGAAAGGGGCCTGAGACGGCGCCTTCCGGGATCCTGGCGGGCTGTTCAGAGTCCATTCCCCTGATCTCCTTCCATACGGCATGCACGGTCATGGGGGCTTGCCGTTCGATCGATGGAAACTCGTGCAGGTGCCTCCAGATGTCACGGCCCGTGCGCTCTCGGATCAGCCAGCGCCCCCGGCGCTCGACGACCATATAATAAAAGAATCGCTTGCGACGAGCCACCTTGGGTGTCTTCACCGGAAGTTCGGCTATCCTGCCCTGTTGGTATGCGATACACCGTTTTTGAAGGGGACATTCATCGCAGTGGGGTGATTGTGGTTTACAAATGGTGGCACCGAGGTCCATGATGGCCTGGTTCCAGGCGGCGGGATCTTGCTTATCCAACAGTTCCTGTGCGAGTCGGGAGAAGAGTTTCCTTCCTTCAAGCCCATCGACCGGTACTGCATGGCCGAGGAAACGGGACAGCACGCGAACCACGTTTCCATCCACGACGGCATGGGGCAGGTCGAAGGCGAAGCTGGCGATGGCAGCTGCGGTGTAGGCCCCGACCCCTTTAAGTGTCAGGAGACTTTCCAGATCGCTGGGGAACTCACCGTGAAGGTCATGCGCGACCTTTCTTGCCGTGGCGATCAGGTTCCGGCACCGTGAGTAGTAACCCAATCCTTCCCAGAATTTGAACACCCTTGCTTCGGGTGCGGCGGCAAGATCATGGATCGTAGGAAAGGCTGCGACGAATTTCTCGTAGTATGCCCACCCTTGCTCCACACGGGTCTGTTGCAGAATCACTTCGCTCAGCCAGATCTTGTATGGGTCTTTCTCGCCTTTCCAGGGCATCTGCCGGTCGTTCTCCAGCCGATGCCAGTCCATTAAATGGGTACTGAAGAATGAATTCATCTGTCAATCAAGCCGTTAGAAACGGTTTTTTTTGTGTTTTCGACCCCCTTTATACAATTTTTACATAAACTGCTCGTTGATTATACACGGATTTTTCAGATAATCCATTGATTTTATTAATTTTAGGAAACAATGGAGGAGCATATCCTGAAAAGCCCTGACCAGAAAGTATTTTAAAGTTAAATATCCATTTTTTGATTTAAAGCATTCAAAATGAGAAAAGCCGACCTGATCAACAACATCGCCGAGAAAACCGGGATTCCCAAGGTGGACGTATTGGTCGCCCTGGAGACCATGTTCAAGGAGGTGAAGGAGACACTTTCGCAGGGTGAAAATATTTACATCCGCGGTTTCGGTTCCTTCATCACCAAGAAGAGGGCAGCCAAGATCGGCCGTAACATCAAGAAGAACACTGCCGTACACATCCCCGCACACTATATTCCCGCCTTCAAACCGGCGAAGGAGTTCGTCCAGGAAGTGAAAAAACTTACGCTGGATGCCAAGATCAAGGAAGACGGTGCCGAAGAAATGGCGGAAGCGCGTTAATTTCGCTTCCCTAAATCGGATGTAAGTGAACAAGCAACAATGGATCGTTGCGGGTTCCGGTGCATTGTTGTTGTTCGGTTTGTTCTTCTTCGGAAGGACCATACCCTCGCACAAGGACCGGCCCGCGACAGCGACTGCCCAGGACAATGCCAACGCTCCCGAAGGGCAGTTTTCCATTGATACGGTACTGGCGCATGCCAGGTCCGAACTCACTCCAGCCGCCTCGGCCAGGATCACCGCCCTGGAAAAATCCATTACCCGCGGCGACCTTAAAACACAGAGGATCAAGCTCTACGGAGACCTCGCTGGCTATTGGCGGGACAGTATCCATCAATTCCTCCCTTTCCTTTATTACACGGGCGAGAAGGCTAAATTGGAAAATTCCGGGAAAAGCCTCAACTTCGCCGCCCACTCTTACCTTGAAGAACTTCGCGGCGTCGCGGATCCTTCCCTGAAAACGTGGATGGCTGAGCAGGCCAACGACCTGTTCACAAGGTCCCTCGCCATTGACCCGAACAACGATTCCACAAAGATCGGTTGGGGAAGCACCTACTTCTTCGGTGCCGGAAAAGGCGCCTCTCCCATGGAAGGCATCATGAAGATCCGGGAAGTGGCCACGAGAGACACGAACAACATGTTCGCTCAGTTCATGCTCGGTTACGGCGGCATCGCATCGGGCCAGTATGACAAGGCGGTGGAAAGGTTCCGGAAGGTGATCCGGAAGGAACCCGGTAATAAGGAGGCCATCTTCCTGCTGGCAGAGACGCTTGAGCGGCTCGGCAACAAGGCGGAGGCCAGACAGTGGTACGAACAGGGAAAGAAAGGGGTCAGCAACCCCGAAGCCCTCAAGGCCATCGACGAGAAGATAAAGTCATTGCAATAATATTCACCCTTTAAATCATTCGGTCATGCCGTGTGGTAAGAAAAGAAAGCGTCATAAGATCGCAACGCACAAACGCAAGAAAAGACTTAGGAAGAACCGCCATAAGAAGCGTAACAAATAGTTTTCCCTGAGTCTGATCGGCGGTCCCGCCCGGGAACCGCCGCTGCATGCCGCTGATGGATCGCTTGCCCCGTAAATTCCCATGCAGGACGTTTTACCTGGTGAACTTCCATCAAGCGTCGGTCATACACTCGTAGTGTCCGATAAAGTGCTTGGCGCTTGAACAAAGAACTTATCATCAATTCCGCTCCCCAGGGCGTGGAGATCGCGCTCCTGGAGGACAAGAAACTGGTGGAACTGCACAACGAAAAAATTGATGCCAGTTTCGCCGTGGGGGACCTGTATCTGGGTAAGGTCAAGAAATTGATCCCTGGCCTGAATGCGGCTTTCGTGGACGTGGGCTTTGAAAAGGACGCCTTCCTGCACTATACCGACCTCAGCCCTTACGCCCGCTCACTTCTCAAGTTCACCAAGGCCGCCATGGAGGACAAGTCGCCCGAGGGCTTCGACTTCGGCAAGTTCGAGGTGGAACCGGAGATCGTGAAGACCGGTAAGATCAACGAGGTGCTGGGCCATCGACCCAACATCCTGGTCCAGATCCTCAAGGAACCCATCGCTGCCAAAGGCCCGCGCCTGAGCTGCGAGATATCCCTCCCCGGTCGCTTCGTTGTCCTCACCCCTTTCAACGACATCATTGCCGTCTCCCGCAAGATCCACTCCTCCGAGGAACGCAGGCGACTGCAGAAGATCGTTGAATCCATCAAGCAGAAGAATTTCGGTGTCATCGTCCGCACAGCGGCTGAAGGCAAGAACACGGCTGAACTGCATGAGGACCTCAGCAATCTGGTGGCCAGCTGGAACGCGATCCAGTCCAACCTGAAAGGCGCGACCGCACCGGCCAAGGTACTGAGCGAACAGACCAAGACCACCAGTATACTGCGCGACCTCCTCAATGAGGATTTCAACAAGATCATCATCAACGACAAGTCCATCTTCAACGACACCCGGAGTTATATCCAGAAGATCGCCCCGGAGAAAGCGGACATCGTTGCCTTTCACCATAACGGCCAGCCCATCTTCGACCAGTTCGGCATCACGAAGCAGGTGAAGGCCGCGTTCGGCAAGACCGTCAACCTTCCTTCGGGCGCATACCTCATCATCGAACACACCGAAGCCCTCCACGTCATCGACGTGAACAGCGGCTACAAGAGCGTCGGCAACAACCAGGAGGAGAATGCTCTCCAGACCAACCTGGAGGCATGCGAGGAGATCGCCCGCCAACTGCGCCTGCGTGACATCGGCGGCATCATCGTCGTGGACTTCATCGACATGAAGCTGATGGAGAACAAAAAGCGGCTGGTGGACTCGATGGAGAATTTCATGCGCACGGACCGTGCCAAGCATGCGGTGCTGCCGATCTCCAAGTTCGGCCTCATGCAGATCACGCGTCAGCGCATGAAGCCGGAGATGAGCATCAACACTTCCGAGATCTGTCCCTCCTGCCAGGGCACCGGCAAGATCTCCTCCACGTTGATCCTGGAGGACGAGATCGAGAAGAACCTCAGCTACCTTGCGATGCATAAGCACAACAACCTGACCATCGTCGTGCATCCCATACTTGAAGCCTACCTCACCAAGGGCCTCATCAGCAAACGCCGCAAATGGAGCTGGAAGTACAAGATCAAGGTCGGCATGCGCTCGGACAACAACTACCACCTGACCGAGTTCCACTTCTACGACCATAACGAAGAAGAGATCAAGCTCTAGCCTGATCTCTCCCTTTTCATTTCACCTTATTTATAGCGATCAGTTCCGTCGGTTGTAGATGCCGATGTACTGCACCAGCGTCACCACCGATGCCAGAGCGGCCACCACATAGGTCATGGCCGCCCATTTCAGGGCATCCTTGGCCTTGGGGAATTCGTCCGCATTGGTCACCTGGCTATGCTCCAACCAGGCCAGGCCCCGCTTGCTGGCGTCGAACTCCACCGGCAGGGTGATCAACGAGAAAAGGGTGGTCGCCGCGAACAGCAGGATGCCGATCAGGAGCAGGGAGGGGAAGATCTTGATCATCAGGATGCCCGCCAGTAACACCCATTGGAGGATGTTGGAACTGAACTGAACCACGGGCACCAGGCGGCTTCTCAGCATAAGCCATTGATAACCAGTAGCGTGCTGAACCGCGTGTCCGCATTCGTGGGCCGCTACCGCTGCCGAGGAAATACTCCTACCATTATATACGTCGGGGCTCAGATTGACGGTTTTGTCCAGGGGGTTGTAATGGTCAGACAGGAAGCCCTCGACGGATGTCACCTGAACATCGAATATTCCATTGTCTTTCAGCATTTTCTCTGCCACTTCCTTGCCGGAAAGGCCGGAACGGAGGATAAAGGCATTGTATTGGGAGAATTTACTCCGGAGGCGCCAGGAGACCAGCATGCTGATGCCCACGAAAAGCAGGGAGACGAGCCAGATCGAAGAAGTCATTCTTGAAGAGGTTTTAGATGTGTTATTGTGACCCGAAGATCGTTCAAAAAGCCGACCAAACGGCCACGGACTGCCAGGCTGTACCCTGTGGATAATATGACGACTTTTTGGCAGTGAACCGTTGTGTGCTTCGTCCGAGTCAGGATGCCAGTCTCTAATGAATTAAATTATTTATTTATATTCAACTTACTGTATAAGTGTACAATATACGCTTATCAGGTGATTTGGCGCTTCGCAAAAAATTTCGGTCGAAAGGCTTCCTAAGTTATGCACAAGGACAAAAATTTATTTTGCCATGTGGCCACAATTAGTAATTTAGTGCAAGAATTTAATGGGTTAGTAAGTACTGAAGGGCCAGCGCAAGTTGGCCCTTTGGTTTTGTACCCCTTGAACGTTTTTTCACTCCTCTTCTTTCCTCTTTCTCTCCTCTCTTTCGCGTGATGATTTCCGATTCCATGGTTTGGAATGGATTTACCTTTGTCATCACATGAGCACCAAAGTAAAGACCGCCTTCTTTTGCACGAAATGCGGATACGAGTCCGCGAAGTGGCTGGGTAAATGTCCATCTTGCCTGGAATGGAACACATTCACACAGGAAGTGATCCAGCGTCCGGAGAAACGTTCGACGCGAGAATGGCGGGATGATGTCGCCGGTCCTGCTGAGCGAAGCGTCCTTATCAGCCAGGTTGAACAGCATGAGGAGAAACGATGGCTCACCTCCGATGCCGAGCTCAACCGTGTGTTGGGGGGTGGCATTGTTCCGGGCAGCCTTGTACTGGTCGCTGGTGAACCGGGCATTGGAAAGTCGACGCTCTTTCTTCAGGACGCCTTGCAGATGAAGGACCGCATCATCCTATATGTCAGCGGAGAAGAGAGTGAAGTGCAGATCAAAATGCGTGCGGATCGTCTGGGCATCCAGCATCCTGACTTCTACCTGCTCACCGCCACCTCCACGCAGACGATCTTCCAGGAAGTGAAGAAGATCAAGCCCGATATGGTCATCATCGATTCCATCCAGACCCTTGAGTCCCCTCATATCGATTCTTCTCCCGGCAGCGTCTCCCAGATCCGGGAATGCACCGCGGAATTCCAGCGGTACGCCAAGGAAAGCGGCACGCCGGTCTTCCTCATCGGCCACATCACCAAGGACGGCAGCATCGCCGGTCCCAAGCTCCTCGAGCATATGGTCGACACTGTGCTCCAGTTCGAAGGCGATCAGCATTATACTTACCGCATCCTGCGCACGACCAAGAATCGATTCGGCTCCACGGCCGAATTGGGCATCTATGAAATGACATCGGAAGGCATGCGCGGGGTCAACAATCCCTCTGAGATCCTGATCACACAGAAAGACGATACGCTCAGTGGCATCGCCATTGGCGCCACCATGGAAGGACTGCGCCCCCTGCTCATCGAAGTGCAGGCACTGGTCACGACCGCCGTGTATGGAACGCCCCAACGCACCGCCAGCGGATTCGATACACGCCGCCTGCAACTGCTGCTGGCCGTGCTGGAGAAACGCGGCGGTTTCCATTTCGGCAACAAGGATGTGTTCGTCAACATCGTCGGTGGCCTCAAGGTGGAAGACCCTTCGCTGGACCTGGCCATGGTTTGCGCTCTGCTCAGCTCCTTCGAGGACAAGCCGCTTTCCCAGAAGACCTGCTTCGCCGGCGAGGTCGGCCTGAGCGGTGAGATCCGGGCCGTCAACCGCATCGAGCAGCGCATCAGTGAGGCGGAAAAATTGGGATTCGAGCGGATCGTCATCTCCAAATACAACCGTAAAGGTCTGGGCAGCCAGCGCTTCGGCATCGATGTCGTCATGGCCGGACAGGTGGAAGAGATCTACCGAATGTTGTTCTGACCGCTGTATAGCGTGAAAACAACAAATACAACAGGCCTTTCTCCCTTTTTCAGGGCCCCGGACCGTCGGACATTGCAGCATGACCGATCCTTCCACTTGGACCTTGCCCTTCTGGTCGCTGCGTTCATTGTTCTTTCCCGATCCATGTGCCGGTTGTGGACGCGCTTTGGACAGGGGTATGCCCTTCCTGTGTCCGAACTGCCTCATGAACCTGCCGCACACCGGCATGGCGGCATATCGCGGCAACGCGGTGGAGAAGATATTCTGGGGTCGGGTCAACATCGAAGCCGCTTGCAGCGAGCTCTACTTCACACCGGAGTCCATCGTCCGCTCCATCCTCCATGCTATCAAATACCACGGTGACCGCCGGACCGCACACCACATGGGGCGCATGATGGGCAGGACCATGAATCGGTTCCATCCCTTCAACGCCATCGACGCCATTGTCCCCTTGCCCCTGCATCCCTACCGCCTGCGGAAACGCGGCTATAACCAGGCTGAGTTGCTGGCCCTGGGCATGTCCGATGCGATGAAGGTGCCCGTTCGCAAAGATCTGTTGCTTCGCAGGCGCGCAACGTCGACTCAGACCCGTCGGAACCGACTGGACAGATGGGATAATGTGCAGGAAGCCTTCAGTTCCGGTTCAGACGACATGCCTGAGGCAAGGTTATTGCTGGTGGATGATGTGGTCACCACCGGAGCCACGCTCGAAGCCGCATCATACGCCCTGTTGAAAGGCACGAACAGACGCGTTTGCATCGCCACGCTGGCCTGGGCGGACAAGTAAACAAGAAGGACTATTTTTACGCATCCCATGAGTTCACGCGCGACCCCAGTCCTGTTGATCCTTGCCATAGTGGCCATCCTCTCCTGCCGGAAGGATCGTTTCATCACCTCCGGAGATGCAACGATCGCAGTGTCTGTGGATACACTCCGTTTCGACACCGTGTTCACCAGTACGGGGTCCATCACCGGCGCAGTGAAGATCTTCAACACCAACAACGAGCGTTTGCGCATCGAACGCATCACCCTGGGCGGCGGCGCCAGCTCACCTTTCCGCATCAATGCCGATGGCAGTCCCGGTCCGGAAGTGACAGGCCTTGAGATCGCCGGCGGCGACAGCCTCTACGTCTTCATCACCGTGTCCATCGACCCTACCACTCATGCCCTGCCCTTCCTGGTACAGGACAGCATCACGGTCCACTAC